>ERZ894240.397-NODE-397-length-46945-cov-8.864769_pt1 | contig 46945 bp, 36 predicted proteins | sample MGYA00380298_ERZ894240 | MGnify/ENA primary metagenome ERZ894240 (study PRJEB32331, sample SAMN06328419) | human gut metagenome | biome: human gut microbiome; feature: stool | host: Homo sapiens | collected 2014-06-27 ... | reverse complement strand
ATTGATAAAATGTGGGTAGGAGGGAAGGAGTTAATGGGAAAATTTGGTATAAATAGGGTTTTGCAGATAAAATAGAATTTACAATATTATGAAATATGGGAGAGCAATAAGACTAAATGTTAAATGTTAAAGAAAATATTTGTTTTGCTAACTCAGAAAAAAAAGCTGATATGAAAATAGCTTAAAGATAGTGATTGTATGGAGGAATTGAGCTGTTTTATAGTTGTTTTGCTTTAATATGATATTGATTTTCTGTGGATTAATAGTTGGTAAAAAAGAGTTTTTATCTTTATGCACCGAGATATCATTATGTACTATTTTTGAACATATTTATTCGTTTTAGGTATTTTCTGAAACTTCGGAATGAAATAAATGTATATTATGAAAATAATGTATTATATTTGTGCCCGATTTAAGAAAGAAACTCAAAAAAGATTTATCAGAATATCTTATGCGTAGATTTATCACACTGTTCTTTTTGACGTTTACTTTGACTGGGGCAGTAATGGCACAAATGTCCGATGATCAAGTAATCCAGTATGTGAAAGATGGCCAGAAATCGGGAAAGAATCAAAAGCAGCTTATAACAGAATTGACTGCACGAGGCGTAACCAAACAACAGGCTGAGCGAATAAAAGAACGATACGAAGAGGGCCAAGGGGCCGATGTTGCCGTTGTAGATCAAAGTGTTGCATCACAACAAAGAGAAAGGAGGCAGGATGCTTCTGATGAAGTGACAGCCGGAACATTTGATGTTATCAGTACAGAAGTAAGTGACCCTACTACTAAAGGTACAGCTGCTGCAGCTCGTTTAGTGTTTGGTCGCAATATCTTTAATAGCCGGAATTTGACATTTGAACCTAATGTCAATATGGCTACTCCGCCTAATTATCGTTTGGGTCCCGGCGATGAAGTTATTATTGATGTATGGGGAGCCAATGAGGCCAGTATGCGAAAGACCATTTCTCCGGAGGGAAATATAATGGTTAATCTGTTAGGTCCGGTTTATTTGAATGGGATGACCGTTGCAGAAGCAAACAGCTTTCTCAAAAAAGAATTCAGCAAGATTTATTCACAGGTATCAGGTACCAATCCGGAATCTGAAGTACGACTGACGTTAGGACAGATACGTTCCATTCAAATTAATGTAATGGGTGAAGTTGCTGTCCCGGGTACTTATATGCTATCCTCTTTATCTACGGTATTTCATGCGTTGTATCGTGCGGGAGGGGTCAACAATATCGGTAGTTTGCGTAGCATCAGAGTGATGCGTGGCAGTAACTGCATTGCCGATCTGGATGTATACGATTATATTTTAAAAGGAAAATTGTTAGATGATATCCGCCTGATGGAAGGGGATGTGATCATCGTTCCTCCTTATGAGAAGTTGGTTGATATATCGGGTAAGGTGAAACGTCCGATGTATTATGAAATGAAGAAGAACGAAACACTTGCTACTTTGATAAAGTATGCCGGTGGGTTCTCTGGCGATGCTTATACAAAAGGAGTCCGTCTGGTACGGCAGAGTGGACGTGAATACAAGCTGTTCAATATCGACGAAATGGATTATTCCGTATTCCATTTAGACGATGGCGATGCAGTGACTGTAGGTTCTATCCTGGATCGTTTTGAGAATCGTGTTGAAGTTCGCGGAGCTGTTTACCGTAGTGGTATGTATGAGCTAAGTGGTAATATGAATACGGTGAAACAGCTGATCCAGAAAGCAGAAGGTTTGAAAGGTGATGCATTTTTGAATCGTGCACAATTATTCCGTGAGCATGAAGATTTGACATTAGAAGTTATACCTATTGATTTGAAAGGTATGATGAATGGTTCGGTGGCCGATATTCCTCTTATTAAGAATGATGTATTGGTAATCCCCAGTATCCATGAACTTCAGGAGCGTGGAGCATTTACGATTGGAGGACAGGTTGCGCGTCCCGGTACATATCCTTATGCAGAAAATACTACTTTGGAGGATCTTATTATACAAGCAGGTGGTTTGCTGGAAGCTGCATCTACTGTTAAAGTAGATATCTCCCGTCGTTTGAAAGATCCTAAGGGAATGACGTCTACCAACCGTTTGGGTGAGGTATATACTTTCTCTGTAAAAGATGGCTATGTTGTTGACGGAACTCCCGGATTTGTGTTGGAGCCTTATGACGAAGTTATAGTACGTCGTAGCCCTGCTTATCAGGTGCAGCGTAAAGTCAGCGTTTCGGGCGAAGTTGTTTTCGACGGTGGATATACCCTGTTGAAGAAGAGCGAACGTTTGTCTGATTTGGTTGCCCGTTCGGGTGGTTTGACTGCTGATGCTTATGCAAAAGGTGCCCGCCTTATCCGTCGGATGAATGATGAAGAACGTGCTCTTCGCAGTGCTACTTTGCGTATGGCTATTCATAGTAGCGGTAAAGATTCCGTTGCTTTGGGAAGTCTGGCACTAAGCGAACAATATACGGTAGGTATTGAATTGGATAAAGCATTACAGAATCCGGGTTCTGATTATGATATGGTATTACGTGAAGGAGATCAGTTGATCGTACCGGAATATTTGAGTACAGTTCGCATTAATGGTGAGGTGATGTATCCCAATACCGTATTATATAAGAAAGGAGCTAAGTTAGGACATTATATTGATCAGGCAGGTGGTTATGGAGCCCGCGCCAAGAAGAGTAAGGCTTATATTGTGTATATGAATGGTACAGTATCAAGGGTGAAACGTTTGCGTAAAGCGAAAGTAGAGCCGGGATGTGAAATTATTATTCCGACGAAACGTGAACGTAAGCGTGTGGATATTGCACAGATTATCGGCTTGACTACCTCGGCTGCTTCAATCGGTACAATGGCAGCTACGGTTGCAAATTTATTGAAGAAATAATATAAAAAAACCGTGGATAACATGAACGAAGAAACTGATAAAAATAAAATACCTCAGCCTGTTGAGGAGCGGGAAATAGATTTGATAGAGTTGGCCAAAAAGGTTTGGGCTAACCGTAAATTGGTTTTCAAAACTTGTGGAATTGCTGTAATAGTAGCACTTGTAGTTGCTTTTAGTATCCCTAAAGAGTATGCTACCAGTGCGACACTTGCTCCTGAGACAACAGGAAAATCAACAGGTGGGAGCATGGGAGCCCTGGCTGCCATGGCAGGTGTTAACTTGGGTAATTCCGGAGGTGATGATGCTCTTTTTCCAGAGTTATATCCGGATATTGTAAGTTCAACCCCTTTTCTGACGGAGTTGTTTGATGTAAAGGTAGAAGATCAAAAAGGTGAGTTAAAGATTCGGCTATACGACTATCTGGACGAACATCAGAGAAGTCCGTGGTGGGGGGCTATCGTGTCTGCGCCGTTTAAAGCTTTGGGGTGGGTGGTTTCTCTGTTTAAAGATGAGCCTACCGGGCAGGGAGATGGTAAAGTTAATCCATTTATGTTAACTAAAGATGAGGCTGCTATTGCCGATGCTTTGAGTAAGCGCATTTCTGTGTCTGTAGACAAAAAGACTGGAGTGACTACCCTGTCTGTTACTATGCAGGATCCGTTAATATCAGCTGCATTGACTGATACTGTGATGCGCCGTTTGCAGAATTATATTACAGATTATCGTACCAACAAGGCACGGCATGACCTGAAGTTTGCTGAAAAATTATATGATGAAGCCAAGGCTAACTATTATGCAGCACAACAAAAGTATGCCCGGTATGCCGATGGTAATCAGAATATCGTTTTGCATAGTGTTCGTACAGAACAAGAGCGTTTGCAGAATGAGATGAGCCTTGCTTATGGGGTATACAATCAGGTTGCTCAGCAATTGCAGATGGCCAAGGCTAAAGTACAGGAGATTACTCCTGTATATACAGTAGTACAACCAGCGACGGTGCCTTTAAAGCCCGCTAAACCAAATAAAATCATGATTCTTATTGGCTTTGTATTTCTGGCAGGCGTTGGTAGTGTGGGATGGATTCTTTTTGTTAAAGACTTATTAAAGGGATGGAAACAACAAACAGAGAAATAGAAGGAAAAACTTCTTGCTGGTATGCTGTCTATACAGCTGGCAGAGCGGAAAAAAAAGTGAAAGAACGGCTCGATAAAGCTGGCATTGAAAGCTATTTGCCGCTTCAGTCTGTAATTCGTTTGTGGAACAATCGTAAGAGAAAGGTAATGATTCCTGTTGTTCCGGGTTATATCTTTGTGCATCTGTCGGTGGGCGATGTTGCTAAGGTTAAAAGTGTAAAAGGAGTCTCTTTCCTGTTACGCGAAGAAGGGCGTTATGTCTCTATTCCGGAATGTCAGATGGAGGTCTTTCGTTCGATGGTAGAGAATACAGGTGAATTTATTGAATTTGCTGAAGAACTGACTCCGGGGATAACGGTTCGGGTAACTCGGGGCCAACTGGAAGGGGCGACCGGTGAGTTGCTTGATTGTCAGGGTAAGAATAAATTAATGCTTCGTATTGCGGGGTTGGGATGTGCATTGGTCACTGTTGCTTCGGATGCTATTGAGAAAGTGAGGTAAGCATTATGAAGTTAATTACTGAAACTCTGCTGAACACGGTATCCGGACAGGCTAAGGAGAATCCGCGTCTGCGTATGAATTATAATTTCCATGAATCTATGGATGCACCGATTCATCGTATGCTAAATGCGCTGGAACCCGATACATATTTACCTCCGCATCGTCATAAGAATCCGGATAAAGAAGAAATATACCTTGTTCTCCGCGGTAGCTTGCTTGCCATTCTGTTTGATGAAGAAGGAAATGTGACAGAGAAGGTAAACCTGAATCCGGAAAAGGGTATGTATGGAATAGAGATTCCACCTTGTACATGGCACTGTATTGTAGTGCTTGAACCTGGTACGGTGATATATGAAATAAAGCAGGGGCCTTATGCTCCATTGACTCCTGAAAACATGGCTCCTTGGGCACCAGATGTGACCGATGAGGAAGGTATAAAAGCTTTTATGAAGCGGATGTCCGAGGTTTAATCCTCGAACATTCTGCTTCGTGCAAGCATGCAAGCTCCTACTATTCCGGCTTTGTCTTTCAGCTTTGAAGTGAGAATAACCGAATCTTTATTCACCAGGTTGAGAGAATATTTTCGAATCGCAGTTTTTATCGGTTGTGTGATATAATCTCCGGTAAGTGACAGAGTTCCTCCGATAATTACCAGTTCCGGATTGAAGATATTGATAAGTCCGGCAATTTGCTTTCCTAACTTTTGACCAATTTCTTCTACTATTTCGATACAAAGGACATCTTCCTTATTGACAGCTGCAATGATCTCGTCCAGGGTGATAGGATCTTCTGACGAAATGCGGTCGGACAAGATGGAGTTCTCTCCGTTTCTAATACGCTCCAGTAATATGCGATGTAGTGCCGAACCTGATGCTTCAGTTTCGATGCATCCTTTTTTCCCACAGTGGCAAATGATTTCGTTTTCATAAGCACTTACGTGTCCGAACTCACCCGAGAATCCCGATTTTCCGGTGTATATTCTTCCGTCAATGATGATCCCTATACCCAGTCCCCAGCTGACATTGACGAATATAATATTCTTTTCTCCCTTTACGCATCCCTGCATATACTCTCCGTAAGTCATGGCGCGCGTATCATTGTCTATTGTTACTTTATAGCCAAGTTTTTCTGTCAAGACATCCGCCAACGGGCGTTCTTCAAAATTGAACTGACTGAAACTATAACCCGATTCCGGATTTACCCGCCCTGATACATTTACATTGATATTTAATATTTTCTCTTTATTGATATTGAGTTTTTTTATAAAGTTTGCTATGAGTTTGCACAGTTCATTCAGTCCTTCTATTGAATTTTCAAATTGATAGGGGATATTCATTTTGAGTTCCATCATATCTCCTTTAAAGTTGATAAGTCCGATATTGATGGCAAACTTCTTGATATCTACTCCGATGAAGTAGCCGGATTCCGGATTGAGTCCGTACAGATTGGGGTGTCTTCCACCACTTGTTTCCAGCTTACCATAGTCGTTGATATATCCGTCTTCACACATTTCATCTATGAATTTGGTAACGGTTGGTACGCTCAAATCCATCTCTTTTGAGAGGTCGGTAATGGTTGAACTACCGTTGTATATATAATGTGTAATAATTCTCTTCTTCACAAGGGCATTTTTGGAGCCCATTTCTATTTCTTTAAGCAGATTATGTTTCATATATGCCATGTTAGTGGTTAATGCTGAACAAATATACAAGTATTTTAAATATTTCGTTTCGTTTTGCCTCTTTAATTTATTAATATTCTTTCTTTATTGGTTTATATAAGGAGATATAATAAATAATATAACTTTTGTACAGGTGTGATAATAAAATAATTTAGAAATATGCTTGCTGTTAATTAAGAAGTTTTTATATTTGCAGCATGAATGTTTAAATAAATTGTTTGATATATGAAAACTGTATACTTATGGAAAAGATTATTGGATTGATTGATGCCCCTTTTACTCCTTTTTATGAGGATGGGGAAGTAAATTATGAGCCGATTGCAGCCTATGCCGCTATGTTAGCAAAGAATGGTTTGAAAGGTGTTTTTATCAACGGTTCTTCCGGCGAAGGCTATATGCTGACGGAAGAAGAACGCATGAAGCTGGCCGAACGTTGGATTGAAGTAGCTCCCGAAGGCTTCAAAGTGATTGTTCATGTGGGCAGTACTTGTGTGAAGTCGAGCCGGCGTCTGGCAGAACATGCACAAAAGATAGGTGCATGGGGAATTGGTGCAATGGCTCCTCCTTTTCCTAAGGTAGGTCGCGTAGAAGAGTTGGTGAAATATTGTGAAGAGATTGCTTGTGGTGCCCCCAATCTGCCTTTCTACTTTTATCATATTCCTGCTTTTAACGGCGCCTTTCTGTCTATGGTAGCTTTCCTTGAAGCGGTAGACGGACGTATCCCCAACTTTGCAGGTATTAAGTATACGTACGAGAGTTTGTATGAGTATAACCAATGTCGTCTTTACAAGAACGGTAAATTTGATATGTTACATGGACAGGATGAAACGATTCTTCCTTGTCTGGCTATGGGAGGTGCTCAGGGAGGAATTGGTGGTACTACCAATTACAATGGTTGCAACCTGGTTGGTATTATCGACGCATGGAATGCAGGTGACTTGGAGAAAGCACGCGAACTTCAGAACTTCTCTCAAGAGGTTATCAATGTGATTTGTCACTATCGGGGCAATATTGTTGGTGGTAAAAGAATAATGAAATTGATAGGTCTGGATCTTGGCAAGAACCGTACTCCGTTCCAGAATATGACTGATGAAGAAGAAGCACGTTTGAAAGCTGAGTTAGAGGCCATTCACTTCTTTGAACGTTGCAATAAATTTTAAATTTACTTTTATGAATGTAACTGAATACCTACAGACATGGTCGGCCTCGTACAAGGCTGACATGCTGGATAATATTATGCCTTTTTGGTTGAAGCATGGTCTGGACCGCCGGAATGGAGGTATATATACTTGTTTAAATCGTGATGGTTCGCTGATAGACACTACCAAATCCGTTTGGTTTCAGGGGCGTTTTGCTTTTACATGCAGTTATGCATACAATCATATTGAGCAGAACCCCGACTGGCTGGCTGCGGCAAAGAACACACTTGATTTCATAGAACATCACTGTTTTGATTCGGATGGGCGCATGTTTTTTGAAGTTACAGCATCCGGAGAACCCATTCGTAAACGCCGTTATGTATTCTCCGAAACCTTTGCAGCCATTGCTATGGCGGAGTATGCGATTGCTTCGGGCGAAAGGGCTTATGCAGAAAAGGCTTTAAACTTATTTAAAGACATTCAGCGCTTTCTTCGGACTCCCGGCATTCTGGAGCCAAAATATTGTGAAACGGTGCATACAAAGGGGCATTCGATTGTTATGATCCTTATAAATACAGCTTCGCGCATTCGGGCTGCCATAGCCGATCCCATACTCGACCAGCAAATTGACGACTCTATTGCTTTGCTGAAAAAGGACTTTATGCATCCGGAGTTTAAAGCATTACTGGAGACAGTGGGTACTAATGGTGAATTTATTGATACCATAAACGGACGTATCATCAACCCGGGCCATTGTATTGAAACCTCCTGGTTTATCCTTGAAGAAGCCAAGTACCGTAATTGGGATAAACAGCTTACTGACATGGCTCTTACCATTCTCGACTGGTCTTGGGAGTGGGGATGGGATAAAGAACACGGTGGTATCATCAACTTCCGCGATTGTCGTAACCTGCCCCCACAGGATTACGCACATGATATGAAATTCTGGTGGCCGCAGACGGAAGCTATTATCGCTACACTCTACGCTTACCAGGCAACAAAAGATGAAAAATATCTTGCTATGCATCAGCAAATCAGTGATTGGACATACACTCATTTTCCTGATAGCGACTTTGGCGAGTGGTATGGATATCTTCATCGCAACGGAACAGTCTCACAACCGGCAAAAGGTAACATTTTCAAAGGTCCTTTCCACATCCCCCGGATGTTAACGAAGGGCTATGTACTTTGCCAGGAATTACTACCTTAAAACAACAATATATATATATTGCCATACGAATTGTTTATGGTTTTTAATGGCATTTTCTATTAACATTATTAACGTAGATGTTAAAGATCGGATTCTTCCTTTGTAAAAGTACGTACTTTTGTAGTATGAAAGTGTACACTCTTGTATAGTAAAAGTGTACATTTAACACTCCATTAAATACGTACTTTTATAATATAAAGAATAGTACTTCTGAATGTGTTGACTATCAATAGATAACCTCACTGAATAGTGAGGTTTGAAAGAGAAAGTATATTCTTATATTTGCGGTTGATGAGAGAGATACTTGTTTTAGAGACAAGTATAAACCGTAGCAGGAAGTACGCAATAATAAATAAAAAGAACTACATATTATGAAAAACTCAAAAATTTATCCATGGATTGTGGTAGCTCTTCTTTGGGGAGTGGCATTACTCAATTACATGGATCGTCAGATGCTTTCGACAATGAAAGACGCCATGCAACTGGATATTGCAGAACTACAATCAGCAACTAATTTCGGCCGTTTGATGGCTGTGTTTCTTTGGATATACGGATTTATGAGCCCCGTAGCCGGTATGATTGCCGACAGGTTGAATAGAAAGTGGTTAATTGTAGGGAGTCTTTTCGTATGGTCTGCTGTCACTTTTGGTATGGGATATGCCGAAACGTTCAGTCAGGTATATTGGTTGCGTGCTTTGATGGGAGTTAGTGAAGCACTTTATATTCCCGCAGGGCTTTCACTGATTGCCGACTGGCATCAGGATAAATCCCGGTCATTGGCAGTAGGTATACACATGACGGGGCTTTACACAGGGCAGGCTATCGGTGGCTTCGGTGCTACGGTAGCAGCGGCATACTCCTGGCATACTGCTTTTCATTGGTTTGGTATTATCGGCATTATCTATGCTTTGATTCTGGTGTTGTTCTTACATGAGAATAAAGAGCATATTGAGATTGAACGCTTGCGCAGAGAGGAGCCGAAGCAGAAATCATCTGTATTCAAAGGCCTTTCTTTGCTGTTCAGTAACATTGCATTTTGGGTAATATTGTTCTATTTTGCCGCACCGAGCCTTCCGGGATGGGCTACAAAGAACTGGCTGCCTACATTGTTTGCCGAAAATTTGAATATTCCGATGGCCGAAGCGGGACCAATGTCAACTATTACGATTGCTTTGTCTTCTTTCGTCGGTGTATTGCTTGGGGGTGTTCTTTCGGATAGATGGGTATTGAAGAATATCCGTGGTAGAGTTTATACCGGTGCTATCGGATTGGGACTTACAATTCCGGCGCTGATGTTGTTGGGATTTGGCCACAATACAGCAGGCATCGTGGGAGCAGGTTTGCTGTTTGGTGTGGGCTATGGCATTTTCGATGCGAACAACATGCCTATTCTGTGCCAGTTTGTGTCAACTAAATATAGAGCCACGGCTTATGGTATAATGAATATGACTGGTGTATTTGCCGGAGCAGCAGTTACCAGTTTGTTGGGACGCTGGACCGATGGTGGCAATCTGGGATTGGGTTTTGCATGGCTTAGCGTTGTTGTTCTGATAGCATTGGCGTTGCAACTCTATTTTTTGCGGCCTAAAACAGATAATATGGAATAGACTTTATATATGCTAAATAACTTAATTATTTCCATATCCTAATAAAATGAAAAATAGTATCTTTGTCCTCAATAATATTCATACAATTTTAATCATTACCATGAAAAATACCCCTCTTATGTTTCTCCTTTTCTGCTTTTTATGTACTACACCTGTACTTTATGCAGCAGATACTATATTCGTTAAGGAAGCGCGTATCCCTGTCTTGATCGAAAGACAAGACAACGTTCTGTTCTATCTGCGCCTGAATGCACAAGAGAGCAAAAAACTGAATAATGTGGTTTTGAAATTTGACAAAGGAACAAGGCTTTCAGATATTCAATCGGTGAAACTTTATTATAGCGGTACAGAGGCGTTGCAGAATGAGCATAAGAACCGTTTTGCACCGGTTGAATACATTTCCAGCCATGCTGTGGGAAATACGCTGGCTGCCAATCCGTCTTATTCAATCAAAAAAGCCGAAGTGAGTAATCCTAATGCCGAAGTAACATTGAAGGGCAGCCAAGATCTGTTTCCAGGTGTCAATTATTTCTGGGTCAGCTTGCAGATGAAGCCTTCCACTCCGCTGGCCGCTAAGGTTACGGCGAGTATCGCCTCTGTGACAGTGGATGGTAAACAAGCACTTATAGATATTGTATCTCCAAAAGAAACAGAACACCGCATGGGGGTAGGCGTGCGTCATGCCGGAGATGATCAGTCGGCCGCATTCCGTATTCCGGGACTGGTGACTACCAACAAAGGTACGCTGTTGGGAGTGTATGACGTGCGCTATAATAGTAGTGTTGATTTGCAGGAGCGTGTCGATGTAGGTTTAAGCCGGAGTACGGATGGTGGAAAGACATGGGAAAAAATGCGTTTGCCACTGGCATTCGGAGAATATGGAGGACTGCCTGCTGCACAGAATGGGGTAGGAGACCCGTCTATTCTGGTAGATACAAAGACCAATACAATATGGATTGTTGCTGCATGGACGCACGGCATGGGCAATCAACGGGCGTGGGTGAGTTCGCATCCGGGAATGGATATGAATCATACGGCGCAATTGATGATGACAAAGAGTACTGACGATGGAAAGACGTGGTCGGCTCCGATCAACATCACGGAGCAGGTGAAAGATCCTTCCTGGTATTTCCTGCTGCAAGGACCGGGGCGTGGCATCACTATGCAAGATGGTACGTTGGTGTTTCCTATTCAGTTTATTGATGCCACACGTATACCTAATGCCGGTATTATGTACAGTAAGGACCGGGGACAAACCTGGAAAATACATAACTATGCCCGTACCAATACTACCGAGGCACAAGTGGCGGAAGTAGAGCCTGGTGTATTGATGCTGAACATGCGCGATAACCGGGGTGGAAGTCGCGCGGTATCTATAACCAGGGATTTAGGCAAAACGTGGACAGAACATATTTCTTCGCGGAGTGCTTTGCGTGAGCCGGTGTGTATGGCAAGTCTGATAAAAGTAGAGGCAAAGGATAATGTGCTTGGCAGAGATCTTTTGTTCTTCTCCAATCCTGATACAACGAAGGGAAGAAACCATATCACTATAAAAGCCAGTCTGGATGGAGGAGTGACCTGGTTGCCTGAACATCAGTTGTTGATAGACGAGGCCGATGGTTGGGGATATTCCTGTCTTACGTTGGTGGACAATGAAACGATTGGCATTTTGTATGAGAGCAGTGTGGCACATATGACATTTCAGCAGATTAAAATAAAAGATATTGTGAAATGAGGCATGTAGTATATAGCCTTACATTTCTCCTGTCACTTTGTTTGTTTTCTACGGTCCGGGCAGGTGAGATTCATTTCCTGCCAGAGCCGCAGCAAGTGAAACTGAGCGGTGAGCAGTTTGATATGAAACGGGTGAGGCTCGTCTCTTCCGTACTTATTCCGCAACTGGAAGCATGGGTGACTGAAGCGGGAGGGACTGTCGATGAGCGCGCCTCTTCTATAATTGAAATCCGGTTGGTTGAGAAGTTGGAGGGGATACCCTTGAATGAAAATGAAGCATATCGCCTGATGGTACATAGAAACAAGATCAGGGTTGAGGCCATCACCGAACAAGGAGCTTATTGGGGATTACAAACATTGAATCAATTGTTGCAGCGCCGGAGAGGAAAGGCCTTTGTTCGGGGATGTGAGATTGTAGACTGGCCTGCTTTCCGGGTACGGGGATTCATGCAGGATGTAGGCAGAGGCTATATTTCTATGGACGAATTGAAGCGGGAGATCGACATGCTCTCTCGTTATAAAATCAATGTGTTTCACTGGCATCTGACAGAGAACCAGGCATGGAGGCTTGAGAGCAAGCTCTTTCCGGTATTGAATGACAGTTGCAATGTGACGCGCATGCCGGGTAAGTTTTATACGCAGGAAGAAGCCAAAGAGTTGGTTCGGTACTGTAAACAGCGTCAGGTATTGCTAATACCGGAGTTTGATATGCCGGGGCATAGTGCCGCTTTTGTACGGGCCTTTCGGCACGATATGCAGAGCAAAGCGGGAATGAAAATTCTTAAACTGCTGATGGATGAGGTCTGTGAGGTTTTTGAGGTACCTTACCTGCATATCGGCACGGATGAGGTAGCCTTTACCAATCCGCAATTTGCGCCGGAGATGGTAACCTATATCCGGGCAAAAGGCAAGAAAGTGATTTCCTGGAATCCGGGCTGGCACTACAAACCGGGAGAAATAGATATGACCCACCTCTGGAGCTACCGCGGAAAGGCACAGGAAGGTATTCCTGCCATTGATTCAAGGTTCCACTACCTGAATCATTTTGATGTATTTGCCGATATAATAGCTTTGTATAACAGTCGTATTTACAATCAGCTTCAGGGTAGTGATGATATAGCCGGGGCTATCATGGCAGTGTGGCAGGATAGGGTAGTAGTGCCCGAGGAGAATGTGATCAGAGAGAATGCCTTTTATCCTAACATGCTGGCTTTTGCCGAGCGTTCGTGGAGAGGGGGAGGCTCCGAATATTTCGACCGGAACGGTACGGTTCTTCCGGGTGAAGACTCGGAGGAGTTTAAGAGCTTTGCTGATTTTGAAGAAAGAATGTTGTGGCACAAAGAGCATCATTTCAAAGGATATCCCTTTGCTTATGTGAAGCAGACAAATGTGAAGTGGAACATTACGGATGCTTTTCCCAATGGAGGAAATCCGGATCAGGCATTTCCACCCGAAGCCGGACTCAAAGATCAGTATATATATGATGGCAAAGCGTATAATGTGCGGCAGGCTATCGGTGCGGGTATCTATCTGCGTCATGTATGGGGTACGCTGGTCCCCTCTTTCTATAAAGAGCCGGCAGAAAACCATACGGCATATGCCTATACATGGGTATATTCGCCCAAAGCACAGGATGTGGGGTTGTGGGTGGAGTTTCAGAACTACGGACGTTCGGAGAAAGACTTACCTCCTCCAGCCGGAAAGTGGGATTATAAAGGGAGTCGCATCTGGCTGAACGATAGTGAAATACTTCCTCCTGTGTGGACAGCTACCCACACAAAACCGGATAATGAAACGCCTTTGGGTAATGAAAACTTTACAGCCCGCCCTCCTTTGAAGATACACTTGAATAAGGGGTGGAATAAGGTGCTGCTGAAACTTCCGGTAGGGAAATTTACGACTCCTCAGGTCCGCCTGGTGAAGTGGATGTTTACAACTGTTTTTGTCACGCTTGATGGCGAACATGCAGTAGATGGGTTGATTTACTCGCCGGAGAAGAAACTAAAATGATTTTGTATCTATTGAATTCAGATAAAAAAGGATGACGATGAATAAAGAAATTGACTTGTCCGTATCATGCTACGGGAAAACGAGAGAGTTAGTTTATGATTTGGTACTGCTTCCCTGGGGAGCTACCGAACCGCACAATCTGCATCTGCCTTATTTGACAGATTGTATCTTGGCACACGCCATTGCCGTTGATGCGGCAGAGCGCAGTAAAGAGTTGTATGGTGTGCGTTGCATGGTGATGCCTCCTGTAACTATGGGGTCACAAAATCCGGGACAGCGCGAGCTGCCCTTCTGCATACATGCCCGGTATGAGACTCAGAGGGCAATTCTTACGGATATCGTGGCTTCACTCTATACACAGGGCATTCGCAAAATGGTGATTATCAATGGACATGGCGGGAATAATTTCAAGAATATGATTCGCGACTTATCTGTTGATTACCCGGACTTCCTGATAGCTTGCAGCGAGTGGTTTGCGGTGCTTCCGGCAAGGGAGTACTTCGATCGGCCAGGCGACCATGCCGACGAGGTGGAAACTTCTGTGATGATGCATTATCACCCGGAGTTGGTTAATCTGGAAGAAGCCGGTGAGGGTAAATACAAACCATTTGCCATAAGTTCACTGCAAGAAAAGGTTGCATGGATTCCGCGAAACTGGCAGAAAGTATCTGAGGATACAGGCATCGGAGATCCTCGGCTGGCTACGGCAGAAAAAGGTAAAAGATACGCCGGGGCTGTGGTAGAAAAGTATGCACAGTTGTTGGGGGAATTGGCGAAAGGAGATATATACTGAGTTTCACCACAGAGTAGCACAGAGTTTTAAATCTTTATTGAAACGCGGATTAACGCGGATTAATGTAGATTGAAAGACTGTAGTTCCTTATCATCTATTTGTTTCCCTTTGCGAAAATTTGCGTTTATCTGCGTTTCAATAAAGATTTAAACTCAGTGTTACTCTGTGGTAAAATCTTCCATGATCTATATATTATGAAAAAGTCCTCTCTCATAGTCCTGTCACTGATCGCCACTGTAATCACGGGCGGTCTGCTTCCGGCATGTACCTCCTCTTCCGGACAGGCAGCCGTCTCTTGTGCCATACGTATAGAGCATATCTCCGGTTTTCCGGATTATGAGCCCGGATACTCTCTGGGAGTGTCGGCGTGCTATGCCGGTTTTATAAACGACGATCTAATCATTGCAGGCGGTTGTAATTTCCCTGGTATACCTGCTTCCGAGGGAGGTGAAAAACGTTTTTATAAAGGCATATATAGGGGCCTGCCCGCCAACGACTCTACATTGACATGGACCCAAATAGGTGAACTCCCCGTTGAGGCTGCCTATGGAGTAACGCTTTCACTGCCTCATAAACTAATCTTTGTAGGTGGCAATCATTCCGCAGGCGGGCTTTCTGCCACCTACTCTTTGTCATTGAATACCACAGGTGACGCTGCTATTCTTGACACATTGCCCGCGTTACCTTTTGCTTTAGATAATATGGCAGGCGCTGTTCTTGGGAATGTTCTTTATGTGTTCGGGGGTAATAAAGCAGGTGTTCCCTCTGCTTCTCTGTTCTCTTTGAGTATGGAGAATCCTGCTGAGGGCTGGAAGGAAGAGCCAGCCTTGCCCGGAGCTCCACGTGTGCAACCGGTTTGTACTGCTCAGGAGGATGCGCTTTACATTTGGGGAGGCTTTTCACCTCCCTTAGGAGAGAATCAGGAGGCCACGGTTGCTACGGATGGCTATCGGTATCTTCCGGCATCGAAAACATGGGAACCCGTATCGGCACCTGCGGTTCCGGCCACAGGCGAGCTTCTTACTTTGACGGGAGGGGCCTCCATAGCCTGCTCGGACAGTCTTATTCTTTGTGTAGGCGGAGTGAACAAAGAGATTTTTCTGGATGCAATCAGCGGAAGTTATAGCCGGGTTACTAAAGAAAATTATCTGACGCAACCCGTAAGCTGGTATCGCTTTAACAACCGCTTGATGGTATATGATATCCACCGGAACGGCTGGGATGAATGGGGACAATCTTCCGGTCTGGCACGTGCCGGTGCTGCTTTGGCAGGAAGGCGACAAGAAGTCTTCGTTATAGGTGGTGAGACAAAGCCCGGCATTCGTACAGCACAAATTTGCAAGATCGTAATTGAATGAACATTAAGAAGGAATAATTTATGAAGAACAAGTGGATTTTTATCGTGCTATTGCTTGTATCTGTTGCAGGCAATGCCCAGGAGCGGAAGTACTCAACGTTTTATTATCAGCGGGCTACTTTGTTTGAAGAGTTACCCATCACCTCGAAGGATATTATTTTTCTGGGAAACAGTATCACAAACGGAGCGGAGTGGGCTGAGTTGCTTGGCAATAAGCATGTCAAGAACAGAGGGATCAGCGGTGATGTCTGCATGGGAGTGTATGATCGCCTGGATGCGGTTCTGAAAGGGAAACCTGCGAAGATCTTTTTGCTGATCGGCATCAATGATGTAAGCCGGGGCACTCCGGCAGACACCATTGTGCAGCGCATCGGCATGATTGCCTCTAAAATAAAGGCAGATTCGCCCCGAACGAAGTTATATCTGCAAAGTGTACTCCCGGTGACCGATCATTATGGACTGTTTAAGGGCCACACTTCCCGTTGGGAAGAAGTAGAGAAGATCAACAAAGGGATACTCCGGCTGGCTACGGAGAGGGGGCTTACGTATATCGACCTTTACGCTCATTTTGTTGATCCGGCAACGGGGAAAATGAATATGGATGATACGAATGACGGATTACACCTGTTGGGTAAAGGTTATCTGAAATGGGTGGAGATTGTTAAACCTTATGTTAACGGAAAATGAGAAAGATAGTACTGAGTTATTTGTTGGTTCTTTGTAACCTGGTTGCTGTAGCCCAAACGCCGGTAAGGGTGGCTTGTGTGGGAAACAGCATTACGTATGGAGCCGGGATTGAAAACCGGGAACGGGATGCGTATCCTGCCCAACTGCAACGGATGTTGGGAGAAGGATATGTAGTCGGAAATTTTGGTAAATCAGGAGCTACATTGCTGAATAAAGGGCATCGTCCCTATATCGGACAGAAAGAATTTCGGCAGGCACTGACCTTCGCGGGAGATGTTGTTGTGATTCATCTGGGCATCAATGATACCGATCCGCGCGACTGGCCCAATTATCGTGATTATTTTGTCAGAGACTATCTGGCGCTGATCGACTCTTTCCGTGTAGTCAATCCGAAGGCGCGTATCTTGGTGGCGCGAATGACTCCCATAACCAACCGCCACTCCCGTTTTGAGTCGGGCACGCGCGACTGGCACGAACAGATACAACACGCCATTGAAAGGGTGGCTGAGCTTGCCGGGGCACAACTGATAGACTTTCATGCTCCCCTTTATCCCTATCCCTTTATGCTTCCGGATGCGGTACATCCCACTGCCGAAGGAGCAGGGATTCTGGCACAAACGGTTTGCTCGGCCATCACCGGTGATTATGGTGGCCTTCGTCTGCCGCAGGTATACAGTGATAACATGGTGTTACAGCGTGATTGTCCGTTGGAAGTGCGGGGTACTGCCAATGCCGGAGAAGAAGTAACGGTAAGCATTGCCGGACAAAAGCAACGAGCTAAAACCGGATCGGACGGACAGTGGTGCGTGCGTCTGAAACCCATGCAGGCGGGAGGCCCTCATACTCTTGCTGTCTCTGCCGGAAAGACCCGGTTACACTTTTCCAACGTGTTGGTAGGAGAAGTATGGCTTTGTTCGGGGCAGTCCAATATGGAGTTTATGCTGAAAGAAGCCTCTACGGCCCGGATGGATATTCCTCAAAGTGGCAATAATAACATTCGTTTGCTGGATATGAAAGCCCGTTGGCGTACCAATCCTGTAGAGTGGGAGGTATCCGTACTCGATTCTCTGAACCATTTGCAGTATTATAAAGATAGCCAATGGACGGTTTGTACGTCGGCCAGTGCTGCTGATTTTTCTGCTGTGGCATACTATTTCGGGAAGATGCTGCAGGATAGCCTGCATGTACCCGTTGGTTTGATTTGCAATGCGATTGGTGGTTCGCCCACAGAAGCGTGGGTGAGCAGGCATGCATTGGAGTTTCACCTTCCTGTCCTATTGCGCAACTGGGCGAAGGGCGATCCGCAAAACTGGATACGTGCACGCGCTACGCTGAATGTTAAGAAATCGACAAATCAGTTTCAGCGTCACCCCTATGAACCATGTTATCTGTATGAGTCCGGCATTCTCCCGTTGGATAAGTTTCCGGTGAAAGGAGTGATCTGGTATCAGGGAGAATCCAATGCACCCGATTACGAGACGCACGAGAAGCTATTCCACCTACTTGTAGATAGCTGGCGCAAGAATTGGGGAAATCCGGAACTTCCGTTTTACTACGTACAGCTCTCTTCCATGGACCGTCCTTCGTGGCCGTGGTTTCGCGATAGCCAGCGCAGGTTGCTGAAGGAGATACCTCATACGGGCATGGCTGTTTCGAGCGATCAGGGTGATTCGCTGGATGTACATCCTAAGAATAAGAAACCGGTGGGCGAGCGTCTGGCACGTCAGGCATTGAACCGTACGTATGGCATGAAAGCGGTTGTACCTTCCGGACCCTTGTTCCGCAGTGCAGAGTTCCGCAAAGGGGCTGCTTATGTTTCGTTTGATTTTGCCGATGGAATGTCTTCTTCGGATGGCAAAGCGTTGCGGACTTTTGAAGTGGCAGAAACCGAAGGGCTCTTCTATCCGGCCAAAGCCGAGATCGTTGGCGACCGGATAAAAGTTTATAGCGATCAGGTGAAGCATCCCCGTTATGTGCGTTATGGCTGGCAACCTTTCACCCGTGCCAATCTGGTGAATGCTCAGGGGTTGCCGGCTTCTACTTTCCGATCTTATTAAGAGAGAGGAAATACCTGCTGTATAACATTTCCGAATACCCTTTTACAGGCAACGCCTTGCCTGCATGTAGTTCACGCCTTTACTGCATGCAGGCAAGGTGTTGTCTGTATGCAGCTCATATAGCGTCTTTTTGTTACTGATTTCATAGGCTCTGTTCCGTGACATTCCGGAAGCCGGAATAAAATTCGTAGCTTCACGAACCCCTCTATCCTTTTTTTTGTTATAAATGTATATTGAAGATGTATATACCTTAAAAAAAGAGATATCATGAAACAACACCCCACTACACATTTGAGATTTTTTCTCCTATGCCTCTTTTCCCTGTTTCTTTTTTCGGATGTCGTGGCCCAAAAGCCCGGGTTAGTTCCGCTCGATTCTTTAATAACCGTAGGATATGCCACCGGAAGTATTAAAAATCTGTCCGGTTCCGTTGAGAAGATTACCGAGTTACAGATGAACCGGGATCAGATCACGAATCCTCTCGATGCAATCCGTGGCCGTGTGCCGGGGTTAACCATACAACGGGGAACAAACGGGCAGGCCGCCCTGGATGCCGTTCGCTTGCGGGGTACCACCTCCTTGACCAGTGGCAACGATCCGCTGATCATCGTCGACGGGGTATTTGGCGATTTGAATATGCTTACCTCCATTTATCCCACTGATATCGAAAGTTTTACTATCCTAAAAGATGCCTCCGAAACTGCCCAGTACGGTTCTCGTGGGGCTTCCGGTGTCATAGAGGTGACTACCAAAAAGGGTATTAGCGGCAAAACCCGCGTCAGCTATAATGGTAGTTTCGGTATAACCTCCGTTTATAAGAATCTCAGCATGCTATCGGCAAATGGCTTTCGGCAGGTGGCCGGTGAGCAGGGACTTTCCATTCTGGATTTGGGAAACAATACCGATTTTCAGAAAGAAATAGAACAAACCGGATTTCAGCAAAATCATCATATCGCCTTTTATGGCGGTTCTGATGCCTCCAGCTACCGTGTCTCCCTGGGATATGTAGACCGGCAGGGGGTGATACAAAATCAGGATATGAAGAATTTTACATCCAACATGAATATGAGCCAGAACATTTTTGGCAACTTTATCCGTTGTGAGTTAGGCATGTTCGGCTCCGTGCAGAAGAACCATAACTTGTTCGATTACCAGAAGACATTTTACTCTGCGGCTACTTTCAATCCCACCTTTCCCAATCATAAGAATACGGAAACCGGTTCGTGGGATCAGATCACAAGTGCCAGCCAGATCACCAACCCGCTGGCATGGATGGAAGTGAAAGACCATGATGCCACTTCTCACATCAGTACACATGCCCGGCTGACGTTCAATCTGATGGATGATCTAAAGCTCGTCATGTTTGGTGCATACACCTACAATATTGTAGAGAACTCCCAGTATCTCCCCACATCGGTCTGGGCACACGGGCAGGCATACAAAGGGACGAAGAAGATGGAGTCTCTGCTTGGCAACCTGATGCTGAGCTATAAGAAGAACTGGCGGAAACACTTCTTTGATGTACTGGCACTTGCCGAGCTTCAGAAGGAGACCTATACCGGATATTATACCACCGTCACAAACTTTAGTTCCGACCAGTTTGGATATGACAACCTTCAGGCAGGTGCAATCCGCCTTTGGGAAGGTACGAATTCTTATTATGAAGAGCCACATCTGGATTCCTTCATGGGGCGTTTCAATTATACCTATGCCGACCGCTATATTCTTACCGTGAATGCCCGTACGGATGCTTCCTCCAAGTTCGGGAACAATCATAAGTGGGGCTTTTTCCCTTCCGTATCCGCAGCATGGGCGGTGAGTGAAGAGGAGTTTATGAAACGTATCCCTCTGGTTGACAATCTGAAACTACGTGTAGGTTACGGATTGGCGGGAAATCAGAACGGGATAGACTCATACACCACCCTCGGATTGGTGAGGCCCAACGGGGTAGTGCCTGTGGGCAATTCGGCAGTAGTTACCCTGGGAGAGATGCAGAATATAAACCCCGATTTGAAGTGGGAGGTGAAGCATACGTTTAATGCCGGGGCAGACTTAGGGATGTTTGGCAACCGCCTGCTACTCTCTGTCAATTACTATAACTCAAAGACCACCGATATGCTCTATCTTTATAACGTCAGTGTACCTCCCTTTACCTACAACACGCTGCTGGCAAATATCGGTTCCATGCGTAACAGCGGTACTGAGATAGCCATTGGTATCACTCCACTCAAAACGCCGGATATGGAACTGAATATCAATGCCAATATTACCTTTCAGCGCAACAAACTACTCTCTTTGAGCGGTGTCTATAATGGCGAGAATATCTCGGCACCGGAGTATAAAAGCCTGGCAAGCCTTGACGGTGCAGGTTTTCATGGAGGATACAATCACATCGTCTACCAGATAGTGGGACAACCGCTCGGTGTTTTTTATCTTCCGCACAGCAACGGGCTTGTTTCCGATGGCGATGGCGGATATACCTATGGCATAGCCGATCTGAACGGAGGAGGTATCAGTCTTGAAGACGGTGAAGACCGCTATGTGGCAGGGCAGGCAGTACCCAAAACTTTACTGGGGTCTAACATCAGTTTCCGTTACAAGCGTTTTGATATTTCGGTGCAGATCAACGGAGCTTTCGGACACAAGGTCTACAATGGCACTTCGCTGACTTATATGAATATGAACATCTTCCCCGATTATAATGTGATGGAAGAGGCTCCCCGGCGAAATATAAAAGATCAGACCGCCACCGACTACTGGCTGGAAAAGGGAGATTATGTCAACTTCGATTATCTTACCATTGGCTGGAATGTTCCGTTAGTAAAGGCTCAGAAGTATATTCGGTCACTTCGCCTGGCATTTACGGTCAATAACCTGGCTACCATCAGCGGCTATTCCGGACTTTCGCCGATGATCAATAGTTCCACCGTCAACTCTACATTAGGAGTAGATGATAAACGTGGTTATCCGCTGGCGCGGACTTATACAGTAGGTTTGAGTATTAACTTTTAAAAAGGAGCTACGATGAAACGTTCATTTATATATATAGCATGTTTTCTGCTGTTATCACTGGCACAACTATCCTGTGATGACTTTTTACGTGAGAAACCGAGAGACCGCATCTTTGAGGAAGAAGCATATAAAAACTTGTCCGACTTGTATCTCAATGCAGTCGCCTCATTGTACAACAATATTGGTGGATATAGTGACAGCCAGGGCTTGCAGGGTACCGGACGCGGTATCTACGATCTGAATACCTTCACTACCGATGAGGCTATAATGCCCACCCGGGGTGGCGACTGGTATGATGGTGGTTTCTGGCAGGGGCTTTATCTGCACAATTGGGGTGTCAATAATGATGCTATACAAGCCACCTGGGAATATTTGTATAAAGTGATAGGTTTAAGTAATAAATCGCTGGAAAGAATAGCGCAGTATGCCGGGACGCACAACGACAGGGAGTTAGTGGCCTATGAAGCAGAGGTGCGAGCATTACGTGCCCTGTATTACTATCATCTGGTAGATTTGTTTGGAAATGTTCCGTTGGTATTGTCTTCTTCTATGCCGGTGAAAGAAGTGAAACAGTCCACCCGCCAGGAGGTTTATGATTTTGTTGTACGCGAGTTACAGCAGTCGGCTCCCGAACTGAGCACTGCCCATAGCAATCTGCCCGGTACTTATTATGGACGCATTACCCGCCCCGTTGCCCATTTCCTTTTGGCTAAACTGGCTCTGAATGCAGAGGTATATACCGATAATGATTGGACGGACGGCATACGCCCGGATGGCAGAAACATCTATTTTAATGTAGGTGGCGAAGAGCTTAATGCCTGGCAGACCGTTGAGGCTTATTGTGATTCTGTCACGAAATCCGGTTACCGGCTTGAAGAGGATTATACCACCAACTTTGCCGTATTCAACGAATCATCGGCCGAGAATATCTTTATTATACCGATGAATAAGAACCTGTACACCAACCAGATGCAATATCTTTTCCGTTCGCGTCACTACAACCATGCCAAGGCATATGGCTTGAGCGGAGAGAATGGTTCAAGTGCCACCATTGAGGTTCTGAAAACCTTTGCTTATGGCACTCCTCAGGTTGATCCCCGTTTTGACTGGTGCTACTTTGCCGGCATTGTTTATGACTTGAAAGGAAACGTCGTGAGGCTGGACGACGGTACGATACTTGAATACCTACCCTGGGAGGTGGCTTTGGATATATCCAATGAGCCTTATGAGAAGACGGCAGGAGCCCGTATGAAGAAGTACGAAGTAGATGATACGGGCACGAAAGACGGTAAACTGATGGAGAATGATATTGTACTTTATCGCTATGCCGACGTGCTGCTGATGAAGAGTGAAGCAAAAGTCCGCAACGGAGAGAACGGTGATGAAGAGTTGAACCGGGTACGTTCCCGTGTGGCTGCTCCTTACCGGGAAGCTACCTTGAATACCCTTCTTGATGAGCGCCAACTGGAATTTGCCTGGGAAGGCTGGAGGCGACAGGATCTTGTGAGGTTTGGATTATTCACCCGTCCGTATAGCAGCCGGGCACAGTTGGCTGGCGAAGCGAGTGGGTATACTACGGTATTCCCCATACCGGATAAGGTGAGGCGTATGAATCCGAATCTGGTTCAGAATCCGGGGTATAAATAAGGATATAACGTATTCCGGAGTAAGAATAGCTACCTGTCGGTACATTTTCTAATGTTAACAGGTAGCTGTTTTTTTATCTGTATATATCAACAGAACGTTGTTGGGTGGTAGAAAAGATGTTAATAAACATATGCCGAAAATGTAAAAAAAAGCATAAATAGTTGTTTGTTAGCTTTGTTTTCGTAATTTTACAATTTCCTTTTTCCCTTTGTTCTCAATGAACTCGTAACAAGAGCACTGACTTAACTTAATAGATATGAAAAATTGTACTTTGTTATTCCTTTTGTTTTTTATGATAACACCAGGTTGCTTAGCTCAGCAGCTATCAAAAGAGGCTTCACAGCCCCGATCTGGTGATGTGCTTTATAAGATACAACAAGACTATACTACTTCCGGGGCAAAAGGCTCAGGAGTAGTATGGGATTTCCGTACACAAAAAGCAGATAATGACACCTACAGAGTTGGTTATACCGGTAAGATTGATTCTGTACTTTGTCTATCAGAATCCCGTACACAATACAAGTACCGGCTTTCCACTGATTCGTTGCTTCTTATAGGCTATGAGAATGCCAATGCCCGGGTGGATAACAGGTTTCCGATGATTGCCCTGCGCTATCCATTTGCCTATGGCGATTCTATCAGCTCTTATTTCTATGGTGAAGGGAGTTATAGCCATTCTTTAGGCATCTCTTCCTACGGTTTTTCTTCCGTTGTGGCCGATGGATTAGGGTGTTTGCTACTTCCCGACACGGATACTTTGCGGCAAGTTCTTCGTGTTCGTCGTGATCAGTATATAGGGCAGACCTACTATGCCAATAGGCATTCTACTCCCTGTATTGACAGCATTCCTCATTTATCCGATACTATACAGGTATGGTTGCAACGAGACCCTGCTACCTGGCATGTTGTCCATTGTCAGTGGTATGCTCCCGGCTATCGTTATCCGGTATTCGAAACCTTTGAAAATTCTATATATAAGTCCGGTATTTTACACAAACACTTCAATACCTCCTTTTATTATCCCTTTACAGAACAGCAATATCTGAAAGATGATCCGGAAAACCGTGCTATTCGTGAACAGTTAGCGGTCGTTGCAGAAAAAACTCCCGGACAGGATTCGGAAAACAATCCTTCCGTATCAGGACCTGGGTACAGGCCTTTTCTGTTGGATTATACGTTGGTTCCCGGGAAACAATTGACACTGAACTATCAAATGAATGAACCGGTACAGTTGGAGGTGATTCTTACTACAGTTTCGGGTATTGTTATCCACTATCAGTCTCCTCACATAGTTTCTGCGGGGGGGTATTCTGAGAAAATAGATGTTTCGCAGAGCGGAGACAAAGAGTTTATTCTTAGTACTATTGTGAATGGAAAGCAAGAGTCCCGAAAAATAATGTAATAGTGACCTTAAAACTAATTATGTATGAAGATAATAACAATATTTATTTCTGCACTTTTGTACTGTTGTCTTTTGGGAGCACAAAAAGGGCAATCGTTATTTAAAGATATTACTCCTTCTCCCAATTCGTGTGTATTAGCGCAATATGTTGACTATCCGGTATCCCTGTATACCGGAACTCCTTCCATCAATATTCCTATTCATACGATTGAAACAGGGCCTTATAGCTTTCCGATAAATCTTAGTTACCACGCTTCGGGTATCCGGGTTGCACAAGAAGCTACTTGGGTGGGATTGGGCTGGTGCTTGAATGCCGGTGGTGTGATAACACGTACAATCCGGGGGAAAGATGATCTTGGTACCGGATATTATTATAATGAGACGGATATTCCTGATGTAGTGGATGGTTCGGTAGATTCGGAGTATATAAGAATGTCTCATGAATATGGTACTCCTTTTCCGTTTCTGTTCCCCAGATTATCGCGGGATGCCGAACCGGATGTATTTTATTATAACTTTGGTGGATATACAGGCCGTTTTTATTGTAAATTGGGAGGGCATAAACTGCAACAGGAGAATCCGGGAAGCGGGTTTATCTATTCTAATCCGGAAGATAATCTGAAGATCGAGGAGATTGAACTACAAGGAACGACTACTTTTATCGGATTTCGAGTAACTGTTCCTGATGGTACCAGTTACTGTTTCGTGCAACCGGAGGTAAAATATTCTCGTTCATATACAGAGTCGAATGCCAGTATGTCAAGTATTGAAGGTAATTTTGAACAAGGTGATATAGATCCCAGTAATCCGGCAGATAATCATGTGACGGCTTGGTATCTGAAAGATATCTACTATCCAAATGGCGACCGGATTACTTTTGAATATGATGAAGAGTTGAATGCTTATGTGTCTCCGGTGAGAGTATCGCAACATATATATACAATATTGGCACAAGATGGAAAGAAATTTCCGTATGATACATTTACTCCCAAGGCTACTTACTCTGCTGACCTGACTGTAGAATATCCCCGTCTGAGGTGTATTAGCTGGAAAAACGGGCATATTGATTTTGTTGCAAGCCAGGATAAAAGAGAAGATGTACGTTCTTTGTATTATTATAAACATAACGCTGATTGGGGTAATCATTTCCCGGCTCGTGCATTGCAGGAGATTAAAATTTGTGGCTCAGATAAAGAACCTCAGCCTTTGAGTAAGTACTACTTTCATACCTCCTATTTTACTTCATCAGATTCGTGCAAGAATTACCTGTCGCTTCGATTGAGACTGGATTCTATAACTGTAACCGGAACAGAGGCACGTAGTGTTATGTATCGCATGGAGTATGACACAACCCATCTTCTTCCTCGTAAGAATAGTTTTTCCTGTGATCATTGGGGATATTACAACGGTATAAAGAACAATTGCCTTTATCCTTCGATGATTACGGATCAGGATTATGAGGGTTTTGCACATAATATCATTATTCCAAAAGGAACTCATTTGCCTGGTGCCAATCGTGGCACACTGCCCGATTATGTAACTTCTTGCATGTTAACGGCCTTTGAGACACCCGAGGGCGGACGTACTGAGTTCACTTACGAACCAAAAGCCATTGATGGAGAAAAAGTAAAAATACCTTTGTCTGATGAAGGTACCTGGAAGGAAACATTACGGTTTGTAAAACCTGCCAGTGAGCATTTGAAAACCAGCCGGTTTTATATGCCGTTTGACGGATATGTGGATTATGATTTCATGTATGGTGGTAATGAATTTCACGCAGAGGAAGAGAAGGGAACTGTTATTTTTGGTTTTCGTGATCGCAGGCATACGGCAAAAGATATAAATTGGGATGACCGGTCAATCCGGGGGCGTAAAGTTTATCTGACAGAAGGTTTTTACACTTTTGATATGCAGTCAAATACTACTGTTGTGGAACAAACGGCAACTTTAAAGTTATATAAGGTTCCTTATTATAAAGGGTTGCCTCTTGCCGGTGGAGTTCGCATAGCTCAGATCAAATCACCGTCAACTCTCCGGAAATATCAATATATGAATGATAATTGGAAAAGTTCGGGCATTCAGATACGTAACCCTTTATACGCTGTCCGTGAAGTCTCTCTTTGCTATGATGTTTCACCTGCAGATCCCGGTAATTATTATGTGGCTGGTCGTACGGTTGTATTGAACCGTTCTTCCGGTTCTGTTAATCCAATGGAAAGCCCGACAGCCGGAGTAGCGGTTGGTTATAGCCAAGTAAGTGTATTGACAGATACATTGCGGGAAGACTTTTATTATTATAACAGGAAAGAGAAAGATGGAGCTGTTCCCGGATTTCCGGGAGAATTCATTTTTCAAAATGGGAAATTGCGTCGACATTGTATCTATGAAAACGAAAGAATGACAAAAGCTACTTACTATACTTATCAGGAACGGGAGATTATGAGATTAAAGGCGCTTCGGGAGGATCCGGGTAATTTCTTTGTTATTTCGAAGTACCATATTCCGATCACATTCTGTGCTATGTCTCATCAGTATGATTCAATTATCGATATTCACGGAACGACTCCGGTTGTTCGTAATTTGATGAATAGTTATCTATACAACACAACCAACTTCCAGCCTCGGACTATAACTAAAAAAGTAACAGACCGGAATCTGAATGAAACTCATGAGATATTTTATTCTGTTGATTTTAAAGATCGTTCACCTTATAAAGAGATGTGTGAGAAGAATTTAGTCTGTACACCTGTTGAAGAGAATTTTCGTAAAGGGGCACAAAACCGATTAGTTCGGAAAACGCTCCATACATACAAGAAGAATAATAAGAATAGTCAGTTTGTTCCGGAAGCCGATTATATTTATTATCAACCATTTGGTAAAGAGGAACCTTCTTCTTTATATGGCGATATGAGCTTGTTTGGAAAAGCGGAAACTACCTATGCAGACTATGATCCTCAGAGTAATTGCACCTTTATACAAAGCCGGATGGGGCAGACGGCTGTTTATGTGTGGGGATATAAGTCACAATATCCTATTGCACAAATTTTTAATGCGACTATAGAAGAGGTAAAAGCGCAAGGAATTGATGTTGACGTTATCGGGCGTTCCGATGAACCGACTCAGGCACAGTGGCAGGCTTTGCATGCCCTTCGCACTAAACTTCCACGTGCGGAAGTTATTATAATGACTTATCGTCCGTCAGTGGGCATCACTTCAAAGACAGATGGACGGGGTATCACCACTTATTATGAATATGATGATATGGGACGCCTGAACTGTATACGGGATAATGACCATAACATCATTCAAACAAATCACCTTAAAATGGCTACTGAAAAATGAAACGCACATTAATTATATATAGTCTTTGTTTGCTGCTTGTCCATGTGGGAGTACGCATTTGCGCTCAGGAGAATAGTATCACTTCTCACATTTTGCGTGAGCCGGTTCAGGAGTTATCAGCAGTTAATGAAAACAATTCCCTCACTACTATTGAGTATTATGATTCTGCCGGCCGGTTAATTCAAAAACTTCAGAAAGGAGTTAGTCCTGATAAGGGGGATTTGGCAAACTATATCGTTTACAATACGGTTGGTCAGAAATCACAAGAGTATCTTCCGTTTCCTTTTTCCGGTAATAGCGGGGCTTTTGTTCCTCATGCAAGCTTTGAATCTTCAGGTAGTGCATGGTCTCATGATTATTGTTATGAACCTGCCATTGGAGGGCAAGTGCGGGAAGTTTCGGGGCTTCATTTAGGTGGTAAAAATGTTACTTACAAGTATCGGCTGAGCACTTCTGCTATACCGGAGTTGAATGCTTTTGAATTCAGAATGCAAGGGGCCACTACACTTGAAAAACGTATAGCAGCGACAGGGGCCTATCAAGTCACCTGGGAAACGGATGAGGATGGCCATCAAACTTTGCTTTTTGTGGATAATGACGAACGTACAGTGCTGAAGCGTCAAATAGGAGAAGACGGATATCATGATACTTATTCTGTATACGATAATTATGGCCGTCTTTGTTGTGTTCTTCCCCCTGCTGCTGTAGACGGATACACCTCTTTCAACAATCAAAGTCTGTCTGAAGGGAATTATCTTGATTTATATGCCTATTTTTATATCTATGATGATGATAACCAGTGTGTGGAAGTGAAATATCCGGGTGCAGGCTGGATCTATACAGTATATGATGGAGATCATCGCCCGATTCTGATACAAGATGCTAACAGGAGAGTAAAAGGTGAATGGAGTTTCATTAAATATGACGGGCTTGGGCGGTCCGTTGTAGAGGGGACGGTCAAAGATAGCCGTAGCCGTGAAGAACTGGCAGCACTCTACCGGGATGTACTGATACGCGAAAATTACAGGGGCGCTTCCGGTTCATGCATGGGTTATTCCGACAATGTGAAGCTGGGGCAGGGAGGATATACATTCATTTGTGTTCGGTATTATGATACCTATGATTTTACAGAACTTACCGCAGAGTGGCCCTCTGTCGACATTTCCACTTCCGTTTCTGCAAAAGGATTGCAGACAGGGGTGTTTGAATCTGTATTGAATCTTCCGGATAAAGGGCGGTATACAGTCAGTCGGTATGATGATAAAGCGCGGTTACTTACTCAGTCTTCAAAAGAAACATTATCCGGCAACAGCCTGTCTGTAAATTATAATTACAACTTTCAGGGGGCATTGATACAGAGTGAATCGCATTATGACAATCGTTACTCTTTGAAGTCGAATTATACCTATGACCATGCCGCACGTGAAAAAAGCAGTACCTATGCTTTAGGATATGAGGCGACTCGGCATACTTCTCCTTTGCGTACATTTAATTACGACTCTTACGGACGTGTTATTGAAAAGCAATTGCAGGGTGATAAAGTTGCAGTGATGTATAATTACCAGAATGATGGGACTCTATATAATATTATCAGTACGAGCCGGTTTAATGAAACTCTTTATTATGGGAATTCTATGTTGCCCTATCAACTTTCTCGTTGCTACAATGGTAATATAGCCGATATCTCTATTAGTCAGGATGGCCGTTCTTATTTTTATCATTTTGATTATGACGAATTCAATCGTTTGACTTCAGGCATGATGTACGGGATGAGTGGTAGCCGTTTAAAGAATGATGAGTTCTATAGTTATGATAAGATGGGTAATATCACGTCTTTATATCGTTTGGAGGAAGCAGGAACTGTAAATGGTTTGGATATTCATTATCGGGGTAATCAGCTATTGAAGGTGACCGATGACAACAAAAGTTTTCATGGCACTTATGATTTCGCCATTTATCCCGATCTTGCTGATAGTGAACAAGAGTATTATTATGATGGTAATGGCAATGAAACAGCTAATCTTGATAAGAATATTGTGGCAGTACGCTATAATATCCTTAATCTACCGGATACGGTACAATTTGGTGATGGTAACCGTATCGTAAATTATTATCTGTCAAGTGGTATCAAGTTGGGCAGTATTTCCCGTACTTATACCACTCCGCTCTCCGTGCCCTTGGATAAGATAACCAATAGTACCGATCCTTTTGTAGAAACTAAAGAGTGGCGTAATGGAGAAATGCACTATAAAGGTGATGTTGCGGAACGGATAGATATTCAGGATGGTTATTTGCAATTATGTGTAAATAAAATATCCGGCAATTTGGATTCTCTTAAATCTTATGCGTATGTTTGTGATCATTTGGGTAGTGTCCGTCAGGTTTGCGATGCTGCGACAGGCAATGTAGTCCAGAGTTTAGAGTATTATCCGTCCGGATTGATCTTTCGTAGCACGAACTATGATCTTCAACCAGATAAATATACGGGCAAGGAGTTGATTTCCATGCATGGTCTGAATCAATATTATTCAAAGGCACGCATGCAAGAGTTTCAGATCCCTCATTTTACAACCCGGGATCCGTTGTGCGAGAAATATTATGATCTGAGTCCGTATGGATACTGTGCAGGGAATCCGATGAGGTATGTGGATTATAAAGGAGATAGCATTTCATTAGCTGGTATACAGCAATTGGATCAGCAACTCAATACTAATTATACTCAAACACTTGTCAATGATTTGCAACTTCAAACAGGATTAACAATTACAATTGCGGCAAATGGTGATATGTCATATGCAAAGGATACAAAAGGTAATCCAATTGTAGCAGTAACGACTGATACAAATGGTAATGTGGTTCAAGTTGGTAGTGTGATGGCAAGAACGCTGATGACTGGGGCGATTGATCATAAAGATTGGGTTTCTGTTGCGCCAGGAAAATCAGGAGTAGTTCCTGGAACAAATAGTATAGGATTAAACTTCAAACAAATAAATGGATTTATTAATGGAACAGTAGGCATGGATAATAAAACGCTTGGTTGGGGAATGACCTTTATGCATGAACTCCATCATACCCAGGTGGGAGGTGGGTTGCACGATACTCCTGGTAATCCTGGCCCTGTAGTGACTCAGATGAACACTATTCGGTCAGAACTGAATACTTTAGGCGGAAATTATGGTCAACGATTAGATTATGCGGCTACTCATATCGGAGCATATAATTATATTCCATTCAGTAAGTCTGCTCAAAGTTTACTAAGTGTGGGGTTAGTTCCTGTTAATACGTATGTGAAATTTAAATAAGTAACTAATTATGAAAAGTATCGTAATCTTTTTTTTATTCTTTTTTCCTTATGTAATTTGCAATGCGCAAAGTGACTGTACGAATGATACTACAATGTATTTAGTTGCTTATAATTATATAATAAATGATTCTACGAATCAGGGAAAGTCAATTTCTGTGTCAGATTCGATTATTGATTTGGATAGATTTTGGTTTTCAGAAGATCTCATAGCGTTACCTATGGAAAAAGTAAAATTAGATAAATATCGTGCAAATAAAGGATATGTTTGGTATCCCCCTTTTTATTCTCCATGTATTGCTTTGTTGTTTGGCAATAATTCTCAGCATCAAAACGATGTACTATTCTTTTCAAAGATAGAAGACAATATGCTCCGGGCTGATCTTTTATCATATAAAAGATATGCTGATAAATATAATTATGATCAAATGGCTTTTCAAAATGTAGGACGGATATATTTGTTTGTTTTTGATATAAATACTACTTTTAAAGCAGTTTTTAGTCATGAGATAATCTATGATTAGTTTCCGCTAGTGTTTGTTGGGGATTATCTGCTGAATACAATTCGGTATATTGTGGGAGTTATTTAGTTTATGATATAGCGAATCCATCTGGATTACTGGGATCCGTTGTGCGAGAAATATTATGATCTAAGTCCTATGGGTACTGTGCAGGGAATCCGATGAGATATGTGGATCCTACAGGAGAGTATATTGAATCGGCATGGGATATAGCCAGCCTTGCAATGGGAGTTAAAAGCTTCGTCAGTAATGTACAAGGTGGTAATGTTGTTGGGGCGATTGTTGATGGAGTAGGGATAGTGCTTGATGCCGCTGCTGTTGCTTTACCTGTGATTCCGGGCGGAGCGGGAGCTGCAATAAAAGGTGTTCGTGCTATAGATAAAGCAGTTGATGCAGCTAAAACTGCAGATAAGGCTGTGGATGGTGTGAGTGCAATGAAGCGAGGGATACAAAATGAAGCTAAAGTGTTAGAGAGTATAGGTGAGGTTAAGAATACAGCTAAATACACGGTTAATTTGACAAGAAGAGAAAAAGTAACCGTTATCCCGGATGCTATAACTAATGCAAAGGTTATTGAAATTAAAGATGTTAAGTCTCTTTCTAATACCAAACAGATACGAGGAGAACGTCAGGTTGCACAGGATTTAGGGAAAGATTTTACAATAATAACAGGAGAGAAAACTCATGTATCCGGTAATATACCGACTGAGGGAATAATAAGGAGAAAAGATATTGGTCCACAATAAAATAGATTTAATAAATTATGGGAAATTTTGATTATAAAAATATTTGTTTACAGATTAAAACAAGGGAAAACTTTACGGATCCAAGGTTTGTAGAGTTTATGAAAGATTGGAATTTTACGGAAAAAGAGTATGATAAATTTTTAGATACTATTGGGGATAGTAATATTTCCAATAAATATTCTAGGCGAATAGTTGATTTTTTTATTAATTATAAAGATGGGGTTCTTCTTCCTGATAGGTGCGGACCATACGAACCGCTGAGTTATAATTTTAATAAAAATGATACCTCTGATCCTATAGAGTGGTTGAGCTTCCCTGCCGGTTCAGTGTTATTAAAAAAAAGATATAAATATACTGCTGAAATAAAAAATGACTACTTTGCAATAATATTCTCAAATGGAAAAGTATTGATACCCAAAAGGGTACTTCCTGAATATTTAGGGAAAATCACATTTTGGTTTAGCAAACAGCGAAAAATCGATATGGTGTTTTTAGAGCAGCTTTTAAGGGACTTATGTACTTATTTAGACGCGGATAACGGTATAATCTTTGACCAAGAAACTGATGAGATTTTGTTGGACATATTTCAATGATAACAGGCCTGTTGTATATCGTTTGTATTTATAATGTGAAATGAATTGTCTGTTAATCAATGAAATTCTTTTTGCTCATACTTATAATTTACAAGACTTGAAAAATATTGAATAGTGGAAGTATTACAAAAAGAAATGATATTTTAGTCCACAATAAAATTAATAAGTTATAGAAAGTTTTGATTATAAAAGGAGTTGATTTCCATGCACGGTCTGAATCAATATGATTCAAAGGCACGCATGCAAGAGTTCCAGATCCCTCATTTTACAACCCGGGATCCGTTGTGCGAGAAATATTATGATCTAAGTCCGTATGGATACTGTGCAGGGAATCCGATGATATATGTGGATCCGGATGGAAAAGACCTTTGGGATTTTTTGTTAGGTTTTGGCTCTTCTATTGGGGGAAACTTATCTTTGGGAGTTTCTAATAAGCCTGTTAACAACTTGATATCGAATGCTAATGATTATAATGTAGGTCGTGATATTGGGGATGTTATTAGTATAGGGATGGGGGTAATAGAGGCTGCGATTGGAGGTGGTACGGCAGGAGGAGGTACTGTAGCAACTGTAGGGTCAGTAGGAACGACATCACCAATAACAGTTCCTGTTACAGCAGCAGGAGTTGGATTGATAGTGCATGGAACTGCAGTGGCAGGAAAAGCTGTTGTGAGTTTGATGTCACAAGATGGGCGAGTTTCTCAAAACGAAGTAGGAGGGAGTAATACCTCTTCAGACAATGGGGTAACAGAATCTACTGTACAGAGGAAAGGGAAAGGCCGCGATGGTGCCACATCAAAACATATAATAGAAAAAGATTCACAAGGTAATACAATATCAAAAACACATCAGGTGAATGATAAAAATGGGAATGTAATTCATCAACATCAAGATTTTGTTCCTCAAAACCGTCCTCAGGGAGAAAAGGCCACGATGAGACAATTCCCAGATGAATGGGTCAAATATCCTAAAATAGAGAAAAAATGAAACGATCAGAGCGAATTGTAATAGAAGAATCTATTCTAAAAGTAACTAATGAGTTGTTACAAGAGTGGAGAGGAAAATTCAAGAAATTTTCTGTTTATAGTGATTTCCCTTTTGTTAGTAGAACAGGGAGTGAAGCTACTTATTTCTCAGAGATAGAGGTGAACTACTGGCATGAAGACGGTGCTTTTATCGATTTTTTTTCTATTATTATATTTATCCAGGGTGAGCAAGTTTTAAATATTGATGAAGCACGATCCTATGTTGAAGAAGAAATACAAAATTGTTATGATAGATATATTCATAATATCAACTTGAAACAGGGTTGATATCTGTTGGTATGAGCGCGGATCTTTTTGTAGAAACTAAAGAGTGGTGTAATGGAGAAATGCACTACAAAGGTGATGTTGCGGAACGGATAGATATTCAGGATGGTTATTTGCAATTATGTGTAAATAAAATATCCGGCAATTTGGATTCTCTTAAATCTTATGCGTATGTTTGTGATCATTTGGGTAGTGTCCGTCAGGTTTGCGATGCTGCGACAGGCAATGTAGTCCAGAGTTTAGAGTATTATCCGTCCGGATTGATCTTTCGTAGCACGAACTATGATCTTCAACCAGATAAATATACGGGTAAGGAATTGATTTCTATGTATGGTCTGAATCAATATTATAAAATTTGAAAGATGAAAAAGGATATTTGTTATGGAATAATATTGTTCTTTATAATAAGATCCATTTTGGGATTTACTGAGTTAATCGGGTATGAAATAATTGTGAATTTTGTTCATAATATTTATATAGCTCCGTCTTTATTGGCAATTGTTGCATTTACTTTATTAGTAACATGCTTTCGCGTAAAGAAACTTCCTTATATACGGTTCTGGATTATCCCTTTGATACTTTTCATTAATTTACTATCCGCATATTTAAATTATTCAAAAGAATTAATTGAAATTTATTCAGAAGTAGAAAGAGCATTATTATTCTCTCTAATGACTGGTATTCGAGAAATATCACTTATACTTCTTGTTATTATTGCTTATGTAAAATATTATCGATTAAAATAGTATTGCACTATAAATTTGATGTAGAAATAGAAAATGATTACTTTACAATAATAATATTCTTAGATAGAAAAGTAGTAATTCTTATTTATAGAAATACGTATTTAATTGCACGTTAATTACGTTTTTAACTCTCTGTTAAAATGCATAGTTTGGACTAATAAAGTACGTACTTTTTTAATGATTGATAATCAATGTGTTTGGGTGAGAGAACCACTTTGTCATAATAGGATTTGGTCGTTCTTTGAGGAAGATAAAAAACGCAGGATAACGCTAATTTTCATAAACAAATCCTATACTCTACAGTAAAATGAATTATATGAAAATTTGCATTAGCCTGCGTTTGAATAATATGAAACAAACACTAATGTGCTTAATCAAAGAAGCTCTTGAACTTCTTAAAGATCTTTTCCTTCACAGAAGTATTGGGCTTGAAATTATCAGAAGTATCCAACTTTTCAAGTGTACTCTTTTCTTCTTTTGTTAATGCTTCGGGCACGTAGACACTTACATTTACCAGTAAATCTCCTGTACCATATCCATTAACACTTGGTAAGCCTTTGCCACGTAAACGAAGCACTTTACCCGGCTGTGTACCCGCATCAATCTTTACTTTTACCTTTCCGTCGATGGTAGGTATCTCAACAGCTCCTCCCAAGGCTGCTGCCGGGAAACTGAGAAGTAAGTTGTATACCAAATCATTTTCATCACGGAGCAGGCTTTCGTGTGGCTCTTCTTCAACCAGGATGAGTAAATCACCCGGTACACCGTTATGTTTTCCGGCATTACCTTTTCCACTCATGGAGAGTTGCATGCCTTCTGCTACGCCGGCCGGAATCTTAACGGTTACCACTTCTTCTCCGTATACGATACCGTCACCGCTACATTCCTTACACTTGTTCTTAATGATTTTACCTTCACCATTACAAGTGGGACAGGTGGTGCGGGTCTGCATCGTACCCAAAATAGTCTGTTGGTTACGAATTACCGATCCGCTACCTTTACAAGTCGGACAAGTCTCAGAACCACCGTTACCTTCTGCACCCGTTCCATGACAGTGTGTACAAGGCACATACTTTTTTAATTTGAACTTCTTTTCTACTCCAGTAGAAATTTCTTTCAGCGTCAGTTTTACTTTCACACGAAGATCAGAACCACGATAGCGTCTCTGTTGCTGACCGCCTCCGCCTCCAAAGCCACTGAAGCCTCCAAAACCGCCGCCTCCGCGACCTCCGAAGATATCGCCAAACATGGAGAAGATATCGTCCATAGACATACCTCCACCGAAGCCGCCAAACGGACCACCATTTCCGGCAGCACCACCCATACCTGCATGACCGAACTGATCATAACGGGCACGTTTGTCCTCGTTGCTCAGCACGTCATATGCTTCGGCTGCTTCTTTAAACTTTTCTTCCGCCTCCTTGTCGCCCGGGTTCTTGTCCGGGTGATACTGAATGGCTTTTTTACGATACGCTTTTTTTATTTCTTCTGCTGTTGCGGTTTTCGATACCTCCAGCACTTCATAGTAGTCTCTCTTTTCCATATATATATTTTATTCTCCAACTACCACTTTGGCGTGGCGCAGTACTTTATCGTTCAGTGTGTATCCGGTCTGTACACAATCCAGAATTTTTCCTTTCTGTTTTTCAGACGGTGCGGGAATCACTGCGATGGCTTCGTGGTAATCTGTATCCAAAGGCTTATCTTTGGTTTCGATTACTTTTACGCCATTTTGTCCTAATACAGAAATGAATTTGTTATAGATAAGTTCCACACCTTCTTTAACGGCTGCTACGTCTGTTGCTTTATCCATCATTTGGATAGCACGTTCCAGATCGTCAACCACAGGCAGGATACTACTCAGGCTCTTTTCACCTCCATTCAAGATCAGTTCAGCTTTTTCTTTTACCGTACGTTTACGGTAGTTGTCGAATTCGGCAGAGAGGCGCAGATATTTATCTTTCTGATCTTCAATGGTTGCATCAGCTTCTTTCAACTGCTTTTCCAGCTCTTCTTCTTTGGTCAGGGGAGCTGCTTCCTCCGTATTTTCTGTATCCTGCAACTGTTCGTCTGCAAGGTTTTCAGCGTTCAACTCTTGTTCTTTAGCTGTTTCTTTTTCTTTAGGATTCATATCTTTATCTTTTTTGTTCTTAATAAATGGATTCAATTTCATGTCAATAGGACGTTACAATGTAACTGCCGCCCAGCAAAAACTCTGCCAATCTGCTAAACATGTCAAAAAACGCTGCAAAGGTAATGCTTTTCTGTCAGATTGACACATGCTGCATAGCATGTAATTCATTAAAAATGTCTATCTTTGCAACCTGTTTGTGAATTACAGACATTTCAATCGTAAATTGTAAATAGTTAAAATCGTAAATATAAAAGATGATTACAGTTTCAAACGTTTCGGTACAGTTTGGTAAAAGAGTATTGTTTAATGATGTAAATTTGAAGTTTACAAGTGGGAATTGTTATGGTATTATTGGTGCCAATGGTGCAGGTAAGTCCACTTTCCTTCGCACAATTTATGGCGATCTTGATCCGACTACCGGAAATATAACATTAGGTCCGGGCGAACGTCTGTCAGTGTTGAGCCAGGACCACTTTAAGTGGGATGCTTTCACGGTAATGGATACTGTGATGATGGGACATACTGTGTTGTGGGACATCATGAAGCAACGCGAAGAGTTGTATGCCAAGGAAGACTTTACCGATGAAGACGGGTTGAAGGTTTCCGAGCTGGAAGAGAAATTTGCTGAGCTTGACGGCTGGAATGCCGAGAGTGATGCTGCCATGTTGCTCAGTGGCCTGGGAGTTAAAGAAGACAAACATTATGTGTTGATGGGTGAGCTGAGTGGTAAAGAGAAGGTACGTGTGATGTTGGCACAAGCGCTTTACGGTAATCCGGATAACTTGCTGCTGGACGAGCCTACCAATGACCTCGATATGGAGACAGTGACATGGCTTGAAGAATATCTGTCAAACTTTGAACATACCGTATTGGTGGTGAGCCATGACCGTCACTTCCTTGACTCAGTATGTACACACACGGTTGATATCGACTACGGAAAAATCAATATGTTTGCCGGTAACTACAGTTTCTGGTATGAATCCAGTCAGTTGGCTCTCCGTCAGCAGCAGAACCAGAAAGCAAAGGCTGAGGAGAAGAAGAAAGAACTGGAAGAATTTATCCGCCGGTTCAGCGCCAATGTAGCTAAGAGCAAGCAGACTACCAGCCGTAAGAAGATGTTGGAGAAACTGAATGTAGAAGAGATTAAACCTTCTTCACGTAAGTATCCGGGCATTATCTTCACACCCGAACGTGAACCGGGCAATCAGATTCTTGAGGTTTCAGGTTTGAGTAAGAAGACTGAAGAGGGCGTAGTGCTGTTCAATGACGTGAACTTTAACGTTGAGAAGGGAGATAAGATCGTATTTATCTCACGCAATCCACGCGCCATGACGGCTTTCTTTGAAATAATCAATGGCAATATGAAGCCGGATGCCGGACACTTCAATTGGGGAGTGACGATTACTACCGCTTATTTGCCGTTGGATAATACGGATTTCTTTAATACCGATCTCAATCTGGTAGATTGGTTAGGGCAGTATGGTGAAGGGAATGAAGTATATATGAAAGGATTCCTGGGACGTATGCTTTTCTCAGGAGAAGAAGTTTTGAAAAAGGTAAGTGTACTTTCGGGTGGTGAAAAGATGCGTTGCATGATTGCGCGTATGCAGCTTCGCAATGCAAACTGTCTGATCTTAGATACGCCGACTAATCACCTCGATCTGGAATCTATTCAGGCATTCAATAACAACCTGAAAACATATAAAGGCAATATCCTGTTTTCTTCACATGACCACGAATTTATTCAGACTGTGGCAAATCGTGTGATCGAACTGACTCCGAACGGCATCATTGACAAGATGATGGAATATGATGAATATATTACTTCCGATCATATTAAAGAGTTGAGAGCTAAGATGTACGGCGATAAATAAAAAAAGATCCTTTTTATATTAGACGCAGGCAGTATAGGAGTTTATTTCTATACTGCCTTTTTTCATAATCATGCCTTTCCTAAATTCTCGTTAATTCCCTCTTCTGTTTGCGAACTTTTTACAGAGGAGATACGTTCCTTGTATAAACAATACAAAAAGAGAATATTATGAATTTTATCTGGTATATTCTGATAGGAATTATTGCCGGCTATGTGGCTGGTAAAATAACAAGAGGAGGTGGCTTTGGGCTGTTGGTCAATCTTGTTTTAGGAATTATTGGCGGTGTACTCGGAGGCTGGGTCTTTGCTTTACTTGGATTGGCAGCAACGGGGATTATCGGTAGTTTGATAACTTCTGTTGTAGGTGCTGTTCTGTTTTTGTGGATTGCATCTTTGTTTAGTCATTCGCGACAGTAAGTTACCTTTGTAATGTATTTATTTTATTAACTAACATAAAATTATTTGATTATGGAATGTGGAAATGCTAAATTTCTGGTAGGTCTTGGATTAGGTTCTGCCATTGGTGCGCTGGTTTATCACTTTTCGCGCACAGCCAAAGCTAAGAAACTGAAAAATGATGTGTTTAATGCCCTTCATGAAATTGAGGCAGATGCCGAAGCTGCAATGGAAGATGCAAAAGTAAAAGCTGTGAAAACAGGTGCTAAGGTTGCAGGTAAAGTAGCGGATAAGGCCAATGAGGTAAAGGAAAAACTAAGTAAGGTAGGCCAATAAGCCTACCTTTTATATATATGTTCTCCCCGGACACTGTTTTGTTCGGGGATTTTTTTGTATATAAAAAACAAAATCCTGGCGAAATCACTTCGACAGGACACTGTTTCATTTTACTTAAATGTGGCTACGTAATAAAATTATGACTAATTAATTAAATTCTGATACTGCAAAGATAGGGTGTTTACCCCATAGTCACAATCCCTTAAATAAGGTATATTACGTAGTATTTCTCACTATATATAGTTACTTGACCTCTTTTTTCCATTCTTTGCTTGCCGGATCATAGCGTTTGATGATACGTGCAGGGCTTCCGGCACATATTGTATAAGCCGGAACAGAACGGCTTACAACGCTCCCGGCAGCTACAACACAATGTTTTCCAAGTGTCACCCCGGGTAGAATAACTGCATTGGCACCTACCCACACGTCGTCTTCTATTGTCACAGGGGCAGTACTTACTCCTTGTTCATCAATCGGCTTTTCGGCATTCGCATAATTGTGGTTTAATCCGGTTACAGTCACATTTTGTGCCAGGTTTACATGATTGCCTATCTGTACAGGGCCTATGATCGTATTTCCTAATCCCACGCGGGTATAATCTCCGATAATCAAATCTCCTACGGCATTGTTGAGACACGAGAAATCTTCCACAACTGAGTATTTGCCGAGTGAAAAGCTACGGAACGGCGGAAGATCTTTGCGTACGCTACGATAAATAACCGAGCCTTTCCCCCGTTTCAGGTATGCAAAATAAAACAGACGTATCCACCAGTTGGGGCGTGTTTTTACCGGATGCATAATGAATCTGTGTACGGCATGTTTTAAGCCCGGGTGTTGCTTAATGTTATGTTTTAGCTTTCTGATGTCCATATATGTTTGTTGGGTTTGAGAGGTTACTTCTTTTTTTTCTTCTCTACCAGATAATCGGGGATAGCCAGACAGAGAGTAAATAGCAGGGCGAACAACAGGAACCACCAACTCAAAGAAGCTCTCCAGTCATAGCAGGTGGCTATGATGCACCAGATACTGCTGAAGAGAAGTAGGATTCTCCATGAGGGCAAAAACTGCCGGAATAATTTGTCTGCATAATCCCAGTTGCCTTCCATTAGTACTGCAGGAAGCTTTGAGACGGCTTTTCGCTTTGACATAGAATAGGGGCGGGGACGAGGAGTATTACTATATATATGGATGTGGTCCATATATTCTATATAGATGTTCTGCTGTAATAATCTGCTTTCCAGATTGCTTTTCGGACTTCTCAGGTTTTGTTTCAGCCATTTGAAGTCTATGGCAATATCCGTTTTTTCGAGTGCCGAAGAAAGTCCTGTCTGGGCATGCCCTTGTCTGAATATTGAATTTCGGATTTCTTCATGGATTGCTTTCCAGCGAATCTTTCGGGTAGGACGGCATTCAATGATGTGGTGTAGTTGCATAGCCATTGTCCCCGATCCGTATGCGTTATTGATTTCTTTTAGCAGGCACGGAGATACATTGGTTGTTTCTCCCAAAATGATAGCTATGTCGTATAGCGACTCATCCAGTTCTTTTATACTCTGATACAGATTTTCGTAAGTGAGCAGGGTATATAACTCTTCCGGATACTTTTGTTTACAGATTTCTGTTCCCGGAGGAACCAGAAGTATAAAACGATGCATATTCCCGGTAGCCGGATATTTCTCTGATCTTCTGAATAATGCTGCCAAAGCAAAAACAAATAGATAGATGCCGGCTATCGCAATGCAGAGAAAGAATATGCTGTCTGCAGTATAGAAAAGAGTGTCTGCCATATAAGCTGTATATATTATACGTTTTCTTTTTGTATAAATGCAGTAACAGTTTTCAGGATAATTCTCATGTCTATCCAAAAAGAGAATGTTTTGGCATATTTTATATCCAACTGTTTACGCTCATCTGCCGACATCTTTCCTGAATCTCCACGCTTTTCTACCTGCCAAAGTCCTGTCAGTCCCGCCGGAGCCATAAAGCGGTCGATGTATTCGTCGCTGGTTAATAACTCAGCTTCGTACAGTGGCAAGGGGCGGTTACCTACTATTGACATGTCTCCTTTCAATATATTGATAAGTTGAGGCAATTCGTCAATGCTGTATTTACGAATGAAACGTCCTACCCGCGTGATGCGTGGATCGTTTTCGAGTTTGACAAATGCATTCTCCTGTTCGTGGCTTCTTTTGTTGATATACGCTTCTTCTGAAATGACAAAGTCATCAGAGATTAGTACTATCCCGTCTTCATTTTCACTAAGCTCGGGCATTTCTCTCCAGATAATATCTTCGGTTGTCTCTTCTTCGGTTTGATATTGATTCAGGGAGTTGAAGTCTTTCAGATGCTTGTCGGCATTCGTATACATGGAACGAAATTTCAGAAAATCAAATATCTGATAATTACTTCCTACACGTTTTGATTTATAGATAATGGCTCCTTTGCTCTCCAGGCGGATAGCTATCGCAGTAATAATGAGTAGGGGAGACAAGCCTAATAGTGCAGTACCCGAAAAAAGTATATCAAAACATCTTTTCCAGAGAGGAAGCCTGAATGTTTGTATATTCTCTCCTCTTTTTTGCAGGTCTTTTATCTTTTGTTGCTTTCTGCGTTTCTGAAAGCTTATCAGGCTGTCTATTGCCTCCTGAGGGCTTTCAAATGGTATGGTGTTGTTGATACCGGCTTTCAGATATTGCAGACTTTCTTGTTGTGTAAGTGAATCCATCACTAATACCATATAGATACCGGGATACTTTTTCCGCAAAGACTCAATATCTTTGATATCTGTCTGTGTATTAGTCTGTTCGTATAATATGATTATATCAAACTTCTCCCGTATCTTATCTATTATTTTGATAGCCTTATCACATGTAGCTACATTGTAAAACTCCTCTTTGGGGAGTTTGGAAAAGCGTTTAATCGTTTTTTCGTACCTTCCGATATAGATAAGATGTAGCATAGAAAGACTTAGTCTATAATTTTTTTAATACGGACTTTAAGTTCGAGAGGATTGAATGGTTTTAGGATGTAATCGGCTGCTCCCTCTTCCAGAAGCCTGATTCTTTCTGTTGTGCTTTCTTCGCTTGAAAGCATGATAATAGGTATGGATTTGAATAACTCATTTCGTTTCATGTAAAGTAAGAATTCATCTCCCATCATTTCCGGCATACGGATGTCCGAGATAATAAGATCCGGAACGTTTCCTTCATTCAGCCACTCAATGGCTTTAATAGGATTTTCATGATAGGTGAAATCGTAATCTTTTCCCAAATAGATGGAAACTACTTTTGCGATGGATGCCTTGTCATCAATGAGCAATATTTTTTTTCTCATGTCTATAATAAAACTTTTTACTTTGCTTGCTTTGTTGATACGTGATTGATGTCTTTCTTGTCTCAAGCCGTGCAAATATATATAATATTTTTATAACTGTGTTCTTTTACGATAAAGTTATTTTCTGTTTTCAAATAAAGTCTGTTTCCCGGACAAAATAAAAGCCGGATTTTCTTATTCTCCGGCTTTTACTTTATTTTTAATTTTTATTGTTCTGGAAAGTGCCGTTGTTGTCGAAGGTAGTATACCATTTGGGGTTCTCTGTACCACCACTGGTTACCCAACTTTCAAACTCCTTGTATACATCTTTAATATTGCGATACTCCAAAGGCCATTTAAACGACTGTGGTATGATGATACCCCAGGCAAGATTCTCTTTGCTTATGTAATACTTCGTACCCGTTGAGCCGTCATCATTTCCTCCGAACAGTTGGGTATTGGCCAAATCGCTTGGCTGACGTCCCGGCATATGGATTTCTTTTCTCTGCTGGGCTCTGTCGGTGATGATGAAGAAATTCATATTGTTGATGTTGAAGGCACTTTCTTCTATGCTATTGGTCAGGTTTACAGTGATTTCTATTTCGGGAAGATCACTGTTGCTTACATTATTGTCACTGCCAGACTGGGTATTGATGAACTCTCTTGTATTCTTTCCCATTAATTTGTGTGCATCGTCAAAGAGAGGTATCACAGCCTGGCTCTGACCTGCTTCAACTCCACTGTTTTGAAGATTGAATGTGGTGGGTTTATGGGCTTTGTATGCAATGCTGTTTATACTGCTTGCCGGTACTTTGTCTAACATTACAGCGGCGGCGATAGCTTTGGTTGCTCCTACGGCACGAAGGGTAACAGTGAATGTTACTTTGTTCGTTTTGTTTTTACTGTCAAGTTCATACTTCAAACCTTTGAGCTGTATTACAATGTCATTCATATCATAGTCGCCGTAGAGAGGCCATTGGTCTTCAAACAGCAGTGTGTATTTATTGGCTGTTTCTATGATAGTCGGGAATTCCGGTTCAGTTGGAGGAAGCGGATTGGTAACAGAGCCTTCACTACATTCTGATTTGGCGATTTCTACAGGATTGGTAGATTCACTTGCCCATTCGGCACCGCCTGTCATTGTCCAACGAATATTCCCCCATTGATCTCTTTTAGAATCCGGATGATCATCACAGACAATCTGTAAATTTCCGGAATAATGAATCATGTCATTGTTGTCGGGATTCGTAGCAACTGCTTTTTTCATTTTGAGAAGTGCTTTCTCGTTGCCTGTACCCTTGAACCCTCTGTTTTTTGTATGATATCGGAATTCGGCTTGCTCTTCTACTGTAAACATAGCCTTGGCACCCATCTCTATTAATGTGTTGTCCATATACAGCCTGCTGGTCTTAATAAATGCACCGGCGTCATTTATGATTTTAGCTTCGTGCAGGTCTAATAGTTGATTGACGATTAGTTTGCATTTGTTGAGGCTATAATCATTCCAGCCTTCTATGTGCATGTTTGTGGTAGTCCATTCACCTTCATTCTCCCATGAACCGTTTTTACAGTTGAGGCTGGTCAGTTGGGCTACGGTTACTTTATTGATATTCTTTATATGACTATCACCTGTGACAGCTATATCGGTGGCAGTCACTTCTCCTTCATTCAGCATATTAGAGTTTCCGTTCGTGCCGGTCAGTTTACCGGAGATATTTATAATACCCTTTTCTCCATTATAGATGAAAGAACTGTTGGTATAAGTGACATTACGGGCGGTGAGAGTACCCTGGTTATACAACTTGTAGTTACTATCCAGTTGCATATCGTTTTCTATTTTTAATGTTGCTCCTTTGCCTACTGAAATCAAGCAGTTGATTTGGCCATTATTCTTTGATTGTGGCATTGTTACAGTCACATTGGGCAGTATGAATAGTTTGCAATTGGCAGCAAGGTATGTTTCTTCGCTCAGCGTTATGTTTTCGGTAACATACAAACTTACTCCTGATGCCCAAATATTTATTTTGGTTGTCTTTGCAGTAACTTTATAACTGCCGTTGGCTTTAAAGTTGTTTTGATCGAATATTTCATTTGTGGGTGATACTTCGGGAAATATACTCTTATCTTCACTGTCTGGTGTTGTCATTGTCGTGAATGCCCGTGTACTCATGCTTCTGGTAGTTTGCGTAGTCACCGGAGTACTGAAGTCGCAATCAACAACCCCGTTCTCTGTGCTGTACGCACGAATTGATGCCAATCCATCCGGAGCAATCTGGCGAATGTAAAGCATCGGAATCGAATTGGATACAGGTAATTCGGTAGTGAAGTCCTGACCCAATTTAGCAAATCCTTTGGTCAGGAGGGTTGCATCCGGAGATATTACAGGATTGTTATCGAACACCTCTACCGTATAATGATATTGTCCGTTAAATGTGTCGTTAACCTTCACATTAAGGTTTATCGAAGAGAATAATAACCAGTCAAAGCCATTAGGGGCACTTATGTTACCCATTGGATTTTGAGCACGGTAATTGGGATCATAGAAGTTCTTATCACTATCTACACAGCTACTAAAAACAACTCCACTTACTATAAGTGTAGCTGCCAGTGATTCCCGGAAGTTAATTTTCATACATTAAATATTGCTTATTTTGTCTACTGTAATTTGCTATAACAACAAATTGCCTTTACTATTTATCACAAAGATATCTATTTATTGTATGATAACAACCAGTTAGGGGAGATAAAGTTTTGCTTATTAACATCTTTTTAGATATTGATGGACGGATATTGCAACTTTCTTTAGTCGTTCTTTCAATAACTTTTATTTCTTTGTTTATCAGTGGTATATGCTATATTTGTTCGTGCACTGTAAAAGCGAATTATAAGAAAAGTTGTATATTCTGTTCATTGTTTCTTATTGGACTTTCTTTACAAGCAGAGGAGCAAGGATGACGGTAACAGATTATTGTTGTTATGATGCTTATTTTGACTGTTTCTTCTTTCAATAGATGATTGAGATGTCTGTATTGGGGGAGGATCAAGGTATGTATATAGAAAATAGTTTATACAAATTCTTCTTGTTGACAAATTCTTAATCTTTTATGTTTTTAGTTGGCAATAGATATATTTATTGAATTTTCACTATTAATATCTGTGTTTTCTCTGCTCTGGTTACTATTCAATAAGATTCATGATTATACATTGAAACCCAACAGGCTAAAAATATTCGTCTGTAATCTATTATTGATGCGAATCGGTAGTTGGATATTTGGTCCAAACCTGTATAGAATGAACTAAAGGGATTGCCGATAGTTTATCCGCAACACTCAAGACATTTATATATAAAATCTGCTTCTTCCTTAAATTAATACCTTTTCATAGGAAGTAAAGTTACGGACAATTAAAGATAAACTATAATCAAAAGTTTCAGTTGTAAGATTAAAACTTTAAGTTTTATAACCAAAAGTTCCGGTTATAGAATCAG
>ERZ894240.385-NODE-385-length-48665-cov-47.747542_pt1 | contig 48665 bp, 31 predicted proteins | sample MGYA00380298_ERZ894240 | MGnify/ENA primary metagenome ERZ894240 (study PRJEB32331, sample SAMN06328419) | human gut metagenome | biome: human gut microbiome; feature: stool | host: Homo sapiens | collected 2014-06-27 ... | reverse complement strand
CAAAGTAAAAATACTTCGATAGAATTATATAAAATAATTTTGAACACCTACTTACACTCAAATACACCCCTATCAACTGCCAAAAGAAAGTTCATGAAGGCCAATTATTGAATAAGGGCTTACAAGAGGGAGTCCACCTATCATGAACAAATGTGTAATGATTCTGCTCTGATTTTCTTTGGGCTGACTGTTGTGCAGCTTCCTACTTTTTCACTGCAAGTCCCATCCATGCTTTCTTTGAAAAAATAACAAACAAATATCAAAACATCTCAATTATTTCATAATTATTTCTAATATCCCATTTCACATAATGTCCAAAAAGCAAAAAATTTTACCTTTGTAGTTTATAAAATATCCACCTCTTGCTAAGAGGTTGTAATTTCTATTGAATTTCACTGCAAAATTACAAACAATCAATAGGTGCGACAATTTTTATATACTATGATATTTTATCAAAAGATTACGATTTTTTCTCATTCTAATCAAAAATGAGTTATTACTTTCATTTTAACACTTTATTCTCGTTGTAATGGCTGTAATATGAGTCGTATATTGACTTTTTTCAATTTGTATGAGCTAATCATGTTTTCATCATGCAGATAAATATAAAAGTCCCGAACTTACGCAAGAAGCGTAAGTTCGGGACTTAGTATTTAGAGAGCAGTATGTAAATCAGAAAAATTTGGCGTTATTGTTACATGACTTTCTGAGTGAAGAAGGTGTACTTCCAAATTGTTCCTTGCAAAAGTTCGAAAGGTAATTGGGTGTAATGTTATATTTATTAGCAATTTCCTTTTGTGACAAGTCGGTCATTATTAAATCTCTCAGGATATTTTCTTTGCGTTTCGAGTTTAACCACTGACCAATGGTCATTCCAAAGGCTTTTTTAAACTTTCGATTAAAGGTGGCTGCCGGTAAGCCAGTTAACGAAATGAGTTGTTGAGCATTTATTTCACAGGCATAGTTTTTAATAACCAAATCTTTGAATTCCGACTCTGTATTCTGAACGAAGCGAAACAAAAACGCAAGTTCCTCCTTTAAATAATAGCCTCTAAGCAATAACAGAAAGATGTCGCGCTTTACTTTCAAGTAATGAAAGCAAAGTAATTTGTCGGTCATCGCTTCATAAGTGATGTTCAACTCTGCTTGAAGTAGTTCTTTGATAGGAAGAGCTGGAAATATTTTTTGTCCGAAGTTTACAGAATCCAATGGTATTTCTTGAAGCTGCTTGAGCGTAAGAGCATTACACAGCGACACAGAACTGTCTAAACGGCAGGACATTAAAATTGAATTTTGCAAGCCACGCATATAAATATAGTCGCCTTCGTCTAATACAAACATGTGACCTTGAGTTAGGCTTTTGTTTATATAAATGCCAGTAGATACACTGATACTGCCTTTTATAATAAATACTAAACGCAGACAATCTAATCTATCGCGTTTAATCAACTCTTTATTTGCTATATTAATAATATATAACAAAGGATCTTTTTGGGTGTAGTGCTGACACGTTAAATGCTCTATGGTATATTTTAATTCTTCGTGATTTGCTTTAGGTATATTTTTGTTCTCAAATTCGTTATTACTTTCCATATTCGCACATAATCTGTTAAACAAAAGACAATAGGTTGATTTGGGTAAAACTTCTACCTCTTAGCAAGAGGGGGATTAAAAATTGCTAAAACAAATTCAGCAAACATTTGATTTTCAGCATTTTACAACCTCCTACAAACTGCACAACCTACTGATTTTTTCAAAGGAAACAGATAGCTACAAGCTGTTATTCAATGATAACGCAGGCTGGTTAAATTCATAGAAATATGGAAATATGATAAAAACAAGAAAAAAATTCTACAGAACTTTCCTTTTCCAATGGATTGAAAGTTTCTATCACATTTACAGACCTATAAACCTGCCCGAAGCTGCCACCTGCAGTACACACCCGTTCAATCATCCGACATGACAAGAACCATGCAACGAAACCTAAGTAAAACGATAAAAATGAAACCAAAGATTCTGATTCTGATAATGCTCCTGATTGCCGGTTTTCAGCAGAAAGTAGATGCGCAAAACGTCGCACTGAAAACCAACGGACTTTATTGGCTGGCCACCACGCCCAACCTTGGAATCGAAGCAGCCCTGTCGCCTAAAGTAACCATGGAACTTACCGGAGCCTACAATCCCTGGACTTTCAAGAACAACAAAAAGCTACGTTTTTGGTTGATTCAACCCGAAGCTAAATATTGGTTTTGCGAAAAGTTCGAAGGACACTTTATCGGACTGCATGCACACGGTGCACAATTTTACAGCACCTTGTCAAACAAACGCCGCGATGGTTATATGGCGGGCGGCGGAATCAGCTACGGCTACGACTGGTTACTTTCGCCACACCTCAACCTTGAGTTTGAATTGGGTTTAGGCTACGCCCGTTTTTGGTATAAAGAGAGCGACTGCATTCCTTGTATCAAGTCGTTCGAACGGAAACATAAAAATTACATTGGTCCTACGAAGTTGGCCTTATCTGTAGTTTACTTTTTCTAAGCATTTTCTTTCATGAAACATCATATCAAACCTTTCGTCCTCGTTTCCGTTTCGGCCGGAATGCTGCTCCTGACAACGGGGTGCGCCACTCATAACGAAAACAAAAATATTACTATTTCGCCAGCGCCATGCGTTGTGACACCCGATTCTGCCAACCAAGCGCGACTTGACGTTGCATTTCGCATTCCCGCACATTACTTGTCGAAGCGAAGCCGACTCGTTATCAAGCCGTTGCTGCTCGTGGGCGATTCGGTAGTGGGCGAATATCAGCCGCTTGCCCTTTACACGCCTATCTATACCAAAAAAGCAGAACGCCAACGTGTTCTCGACCATTACACCGACCCTTATCACAACCACAAGGTACAGCTGAAGCACACGGCACAGCCCACCGAAGTACCCTACGCTGAATGGGTACAGCTTCCACCCGAAACCGACCAGGCGCGTATGGTGGCCATCGTTTCGACCGACGGTTGCGGCGAGTGCTCGGGCATCGACACCCTAAATGTGGCTACTTTCAGCACGCCCGTTTCACTCATCGACCCGAAAAAGGAACTGAAACTTTCGTGGATTGAACCTGAATTTAAAATCCGCCCGAAAGTACAGCAGGGAAAAGGCGTGGCCAACTTGCAATTTGTCATCAACAAGCACGACATCAACCTGAACATGGGCAACAACCGCCGGGAGCTCGACAGCATGGTAGCCAAGCTCGCCCCCGTGCTGAACGATTCACTCGCCACCCTCACCTCGCTCCACATTTTCGGTATGGCCTCGGCCGACGGTTCTCTGGCTTTCAACACGCCGCTGTCGCGTAACCGTGCCAACTCGGCCAAAAACTGGTTGGTGAAGCGCTTAGGTATCAGCCCGAACGTTCAGAAAGTCATCAAAGTGGGGTCACGCCCCGAGGGCTGGCAGCCGGTGCTCGATGCCATGATTGCCGACCACCATCCCGACACAGCCCAAGTACGCGCGATACTCGAAAAATATGCCGACCAAAACGACGATGTGGCCGAACGTCACATCCGACGCCTGCCCTGCTGGAAAGACATCCGCACCAAATACCTGCAGAAGGACCGCAAGGTGGAATACGTATATACATACACCATCCGCAGTTTCACCACCGATGCCGAACTGCTCAACATGTATAAAAAACGTCCGGATGCGTTCAACGAGGATGAACTGTTACGCGTGGCTTCGCTCGCTACCGACGACCGCTCGCGCAAACAGGTGTATCTCACCCTCATGAAGTATTTTCCGCAGTCGGCTGTAGGAGCCAACAACTTAGCAGTGCTCTACTTACGCGAAGGGAATGTCGACGAAGCGCAGCGGGTGCTCAACAGCCAGAAGGAATGTACTCCCGAACAACTCAACACGCTGGCAGCCAGCTATGTATATGCCGGCAACTACGAACGTGCCGTCGAGCTGTTGCAAGAGGTGGAACTGCCTGCCGCCCGCTACAATTTAGGACTGCTCAAGGCCAAACAGCGCAAACTGGCCGAATCGTACGAGTTGTTGCGTCCGTATGCCGATGTCAACACAGCCATTCTGGCGCTGAGCCTCAACCGCAACACTGAGGCCAAGCAGATTATGTCACAGGTAAAAACCGCTACACCAGTGGCCGAATATGTCAGAGCCATGGTTGTGGCGCGTCTACGCGAGGGCGATGTATTCTTCCGCCATATTGGCCGGGCTTGTACCGACAACAAATTGCGTCGCCGCGCCACCGACGAGCCCGACTTCGAACCGTACAAGACCGACGACCGTTTCCTTTCCATCATCAAACAATAAGTAGATAACCGTATGAACCCAACAGTTAGAAACCTGCTGTTCCTTTTGCTGCTCGTGCCTGCCTTGGCTTCGTGCATTCGCGACGAGGTGGCCGACTGTCCGCCGCTGATCCTGAACCTTGTAATAAAAGACAAGAACTATTTCAATGTGGACGAAGTGGCAGCGAAGGGACTCATCACCAAAAAAGACGAAAACTTACCGTTCCGCGAATACGTATCTACCTTATACTACACCATCTGCAATGAAGCCGGCGACACAGTGGCCGCACGCAAACTTTTGGCAGTGACGGGCCATGCCAAGACCGAAGTTATCAGTCTGCCTGCCGACTTACCTTACGGCAAATACCGCGTTACGGTATGGGGTAACCTGAAGAGCGAAGCTCCTTTGGCGCAAGATGGCTCCTCGGCCAACTTGGAACATGCCGATGCCGAGGGGCGGGATATTTACCTGGCCAATGCCGAGGTGAACTATGCCTTTGGCACTGAAAACCACACCGTGGAGTTGCAGCGTACAAAGGGGCTGTTAATCATTCAGGCCGAAAACTTACCCGACGACATCAACCTGTCTGAAAAAACGATAACCAACGTCTACAGCCTTGTAGCTGCGGGATTAAAATACGACCGTCTGACGAACCTGACGAGCCGTACGCCGTGGACCGACAAGCACTGCATCACGACGCACACACTGACGGGTCCGTCGAAGGAGCTGAAACAGTCGACACTGCAAATGGCCTTCCTAGCTGACTCCCCTACCCCGGAAGCTGCACCCGAACCCTTACGCCCCGACGACATTCAAATCACCATGGAACGTAACTTCATTACTGTGGTGAAGTATGTGTACCGCACGGACAACGATTTCACCATCTATGTGTTGGTGAATGATAACTGGGAAGAGGTGCACAAAATGGAAATTGACTGATAGAACAATATCTTTAACTTTTAACTTATTCAATATGAAAAAAAGAAGTTTTTTCGTAGCTGCATGCCTTACGATGGGTGCAGCGTTCATGTTCACTTCATGTAATAATGAAGATGACATCATGAATGGAGGCATCGGAACCAATAACGATGATGCTCAAGTCTTAACTTTGCGAATTGCAAGTTCTGGCGATGATTTGTCTACTCGTGCGGGACGTCCTTTATTGAGTTCTACTGCCGACCAAAACATCCGTCAGGTTGCTCTTTACTTTGTACAGACAAGCGCTAGAGACAATCAAAACAAGATCATGCTGAAAAAATGGGTTGATTGGAATTCTTCTGTTCCTTACGAAGATGGTAAGCAGTTGGAAATTGCATTAAAGGAAGAAGACCATCAAAAATTGTCAGATGGTAATTACACAGTTTATGCAGTTGGTTATTCAGGTCTTTCGAATGAAGGTACTGATTATACTTTTGCACCGACTGCAATGTTCAATGACACTGGAAATACATTTGGTGCAGGAGAGACTTGGAATAATTTCCAAGCAACTTTGAACGATGGCGTCAAGTATGCAGAAGAAGTATTTGCAGGTGAATTGAAATTAGTAGTCAAGAATAAAGCTTTTCAATTAACAGAAAACGGCAAGAAACAGGCTATCGTTCTTCATCGTCAAGTTGCTGGTGCTACTGGTTACTTCGATAAAGTACCTGTATCTGTCGATGGCAAAAATTCTCGTTATGTACGTTTAGTTGCGTCTTCAAAAAATACAACTGCTAAATTTGAAAATTTCAATGCTACTTTCACTAATGGCATTGCAAAAGCCCAATACATTGTAAACGGAGATAATCCTGTCAAAGCTGCAGATGCAAAATTTGCAAACGGCACACCTGCCCACGTTGTTTATAACATCGACTTGAGCGAATGGTTTGTAGGTACTGATCCTAATTACAAGGGTTCTGGTTACAAAGGATGGGACTACAATAAAGACGGATTCCTTGGTTCGGACGACGTAGAAAAATTTATTAAAGATAAAGGTATTTCATCAGACCAATTAAAAGATTTTCATTATTCAGAAATTTGGAGAAACCCGAATAAATCAGAGGGACAGTCTGTTTATAGAGGAACTGTGTTTGGTGCAGAGTTTGTTATTCCTATTGAGTATACAGCTGGACAGAACACATTACAGTTACAGGTGACCGATGAAAAGGGCAATGTTTTGAAATATTGGAATATTAATGTTGCCGAAAAACAATTGCATACGAAGAACAGTGCAGGTAATTATACTGGAGAAAAATTTGATCATTCAGCCAAGATCTTCAATCTTTACCGAAACCACATGTACAGTGTAGGTATGAAGGCTGAAAATACAACTCCGGAAAAACCGAATCCAGGTCCTACGGATCCCGATCCTCAAAAGCCAGACCCTGTAAATCCTGATAAAGAAGAACCTCAAGACTTATCAAAGGGTCAAGATCTGATTATTCAGGTTAACAGCAACTGGGAAGTTATCCATAGAATGGAAGTAGACTAATGGATGTAATTCACAACATGGGTGTAGAAGAAGACCAAGAACCTGCACAATAATTACATGGTTTCTGATTGCATTCCAACACAATAATTAAGTTCGCTGAACTTGATTAATCCGAGAAAACTCCCGGAGGTCTTTCGGGGCTTTCGGGAGTTACTTGGATTACAAAAGCCTTACGGCTCACAACGAGAGCGGAAGCTGCTTGCTTCATTCATACATAGCTCTCCTTCCGCAACAAGTAAAACTAAGAATAGACAAAATTCACATTATGAGTAAAATAAATGGCATTCTGATAGGGCTATTGACCATACTTGTAGTTAATCTCGTTTCGTGTGCTGATGACGATTTGGCGCAAGCGCTGCAAGAGGGCGATATGCAGATTATGAATACTCCTTTGGAGGTGACAAAACCTGGAGGATTGATACAACAGGCAGACGGCACTTGGAAAACTCAAAACTGCCGTGTGCCCATTGTAGGACCGGGACGTATTGTCAACGACGTCAACTCTTCGACCGTTGGCCTCATCTCCGCAGGAAACAATACCCTGGGACGCATCGTTGATACCGACCTTACGAACCAGTGCAACATTCAGCCCGCTGCTGTCGGGGTGGATGTGGCTTCGCCCATTGTGTCGGTAAAAGACCTGTACCACATTTATGCTGCCGGACAAAAAGTGGGTTTCGTATATAAGGACAACGGGCAAAAAGGAAGTCTGCTTGAATTGGAACTGCTGAAAGGCATGACCCTGACTACCTATCTGAACGGTAAGGAGCAGGAAAAATTCCGCACGGCAACCGGTACGGGCGATAAAGAAGTACTACACCTTGACTTGCTCACCGTCAACAGCAAAGATGGCAAAGCCGACCGCGTCATTGCCATGAATACGACCAAACCTTTCAACGAAGTACACCTAAGCCTCACCTCTGTTGAAGTCAGCGCCGGAAAATCCATTGCCATTAAATATGCCTTTGTAGGCGAAAATCCTATGATTAAGGCTACTATAGATGAGCCTTTTTGGGGAGCGAACAAGCCGAGTATCAATTATACAGATCCCAGATTGGGTAAACTCGCCTTAACGGACATCAGCGAAAAAGAAGGTAACAAAATCATTGACAGCGATTTGGAAAACTATGGCGAGATATCATCAAAGATACTCGACCCATTGGGTGCCACGCATCGCGCCACAGTTAACTTTAACCGCGAAATAGCAGCCGGCACTGAAGTAGGATATAATTATTCGGCCGGAAAACTGTTGGATTTATCGCTTTTCGGACAAGACTTTCCTCGCTTACACACCTACAATGAAGCCAATGATAAAGTGGAGTCACTGAATACCGGCGAGTTTTCAACGGTGAATGTTGGTTTGCTCAGCGGCACCAAGCAAGGTTTCATCAGCATGGTAACCTCCGAACCCTGCTCGCAGTTGCAAATTGTACGTCCTACAGGAGGTGTATTGCTGCCGGGATTATTGGAACTCTCTACCCTCCACGTTTACTACGCCTACATCCGCCAAGGCGTACAGACCGACCCGGTCAACTCATTTACCTTTGGTAACGACACCACGTATGAGTTCAGCTACAAGTTGCCTATGGTCGGAGCCAACCAAGGCACGGTGGTTTACACCCTGCTCTCTACCCCCTACGGCAGCACGGCAACCATTGAGAACGGTGTACTGATGGGCATGGACAAAGAAGGAGCTTACCGCATACAGGCATTTTACACTGCCCCCGATGGTCGACAGGTGAGCCACATTGCCACCATTTTCCATAAAACCAATCAGGCGCAAAAGCAAAGCATATTCATAACGGCCAAAAATCATGGGGCTTACGCCAGCGAGGCACTGAATTCGCCAAGCGACTTTTGTTTGCTCTGTCTGTTCAACGGAACCAACAACCTGAACAACGTGGTGGACAACTCCGAAAAAAACTATGCGCTCACTTACCGGTTAGCCAGCGTGTTAGGATGGCAACCCATCTCCTCGTTTAAACTGAACAAACCCGTTGTGCCGCAGAATGAAGAATCCTTACGCACCGGATTCATTGTGCAGGCCCAAAGCAAACTGCTGGACCTGTCGGCTTTGAACCTCTACAAAATCAGACTTTACAAGGGCAACCAGCTGGTGGGTGACAACACGGCCGACGACAAAGCCAACGTGAAACTCGGCTTGCTGGGTTTTGACCGCGGCAAGGTGCGCCTGAGTGTGGAAACGAAGCAGGCGTTCGACCGCATAGAACTTTGGCAAAAAGGGGTGGCCAATGTGCTCAATTCGCTGCGCATCTTCCACCTGTTCTACGAACCGGCATCGTATAACGAAACTGCCGTGGGCGGTGGCTGTATGGAAATGCTTACCAACCTGAAGGATAATCTGCAGATTGACTATGAACGTTCGAAGTTAGATGCAGGACTTGTTAGTACAGCCAATTCTATCAGAGATATGGAATACCTGCTCGATGCCAGTGCCGAAACCAGTACTTCAATAGGCGGTTTACTGAGTGCAAACGGCAATAAATTATCGCTCAAGTTCAATACCCAAAAGGGTAACCAAACCGTGGGACTGATATTGGGCGGTGTAAAGAATCTGGCGGACATAAAGGTTGGGCAAGTAGGCGTACTTAAGGTATTTAACGAAAAAAACGAAGAGATAGGAAAAAATGTCGGTGTAGAAGTAGCCGACATCGTTGCGCTTTCCGAGGGCGACCGCGTATACATTGAAGTTACCGCCGAAAAGAACTTCAACCGCATTGAATATACCACAGCAGGTATTGACGTATTGCAAAACGCCCACATTGCCGGTGTGTATATCCGCCCCGACAGCGATGGCAACGGCATTCCCGACTGCGCCGACACAAAGAGCGAAACAGGCGGATTGGAAATTGATGGCAATGATTTTCACACTTGTTACGGCAATCCGCTAAATCTGCCACTGAGAAGTGCCGCACCGACCCTCAAGGAAGTGAACCTTTACTGCTTCAACGAAGACACTAAAAGCAGCCTGCGCTGCAAAGGTACAATCGAGGGCACGCAACTGGTGGTGCCTGCCAAGGCTCTGCCCGTAGGACGATACCTGCTTTACATCTATTCGGCAGATGGCGAGATACTCTTTGCCAACGATATCAAAGCCACCATTCACCCACAAACCACAACCTGGAGGGCAAACGCCAAGAATACCGATTGGAACGAGTGGAACAACTGGACCAACGGCAGTCCGTGGTTCTGCACGAACGTGATATTGCCCGGCAATGCGGCACACTATCCCGAACTGAACAACAAGGCTGTGAATCACTGCAAAAACATTCACTTCGAAAGTGGTGCAGAACTGATGGGCAGTGAATTTCTGACCATCGCTGAAAAGGTTTTTGTTGACCTCCGCCTGCAGGGTGGCCGCTATTACCTGCTTTCTGCCCCATTGCAGGAAATGGTTACCGGCGACATGTTCATTGCGCCGGGGACAACCTGGGGCATTGACAAATACTTTACGCCGCTATCGGCCGAAACGTACAAGGAAAGCCGCAACCGCCCGATTGTTTATCAACACTTCTGGAACGGTACAGCCCTTGAGCATCCAGAAACGGGTAATCCTACTGACGTAGGAACTGCCCAATGGTCGAAGGACTTCAATGCCGTAAACACTCACTACGACCAAGCCCAAGGTTTCCTGCTGCGCCCCGGCAAAGCTACCGACCGCAACACGTATACGTTCCGTTTCCCGAAGATGCACGAAAAATACCAATACTTCCGTTCAGACGGTACGCTGACAGAGAAGTTCCAACAGGTTCAGCGCACGAACACAAACATTGGCAAGTTTGCTGCAATACCTTCGGCCACAGGTAGTTCTTTCACACTGAAGAATACGAAAGAACCCGGAATGGTATTCCTTATGGGCAACCCGTTTATGACACACATTGATGTAGACCAGTTTGTTAAAGGCAACTCCAATGTAGAAGTCAGAGTTTGCCGCAACGGCTCATTCGACCCGAACCGGTCCATCGATACGCAAACGGTATCACACAAAATGCAAAGGGGTTTACTCATTGCCCCGATGGAAGCTTTCTTTGTGGTGACAACCACTGCAAGCCAGGAACTGAAAGTGACGCTGAACAGCAGCATGCTCAGACAAAAGCATCCTTACACCCAAACTCAAAGACGATAGAACATGATACATTTCAATAAAGGGAAAAAACTGCTATGCGGACTGCTGGCACTGCTCTTTGGCGGATGTGCCGACCAAGAAGCCCTGCCCACTGAGGGGGCGGACGGCACTGCATGCACACTGAGCATTGCCGTGGAAGGAAGTTCGACACTCAACTCGCGCACACCGGTGGTTGATCCCCTCGACAATGGTGTGGGCAAACAGCACGTTACCCGCGTACAACTGTACATCTACCAATCGACCCCAAATGGCTTTCTGTGTGTGGCCAACGAGGCCATTCCCTGGAAACATGTGGAAGGTGCCATGAATGGACTCAACACACGCGAACAAACCTTTATGCCGAAGTTCAAAGCGTTTGACCCTGAAGCCAAATACTTGTTTCTGGCCATGGGCTTCGACGATACATACACGGGTACTGCCGACAACCCCAAGTGGCAGGGACTCAACTCGGTACTGGCCTTTGGCGAACCTGATAAAATTACAGGTGTGAACACGCTACTTTCAGATAAAGACTATTTTGAATTGAAATCAGGTATCCAAGAATGCAAAATTAACCATTCGGAACTTTTTGCCGGCAGTGAAATCTACACCTTGAGCGATATACGAAGCGGAGCGGCAGCAAAGCGCCCCATCGTGCTGAAACGCCGAGTGGCGGGCATTGCAGGCTACTTTCGCGGAGTGCCCCAAAGCATCAATGGCGATGCGGTAAAAAAAGTGGAACTTCGCCTTTACACCCGGCAAAACATACGGATTTACTTTCTGCCCCGGTACGATGCGAACAAGTACGACGACCCTTCGAAAGTACCCGACAACCAATATGAGGACTATGTTGATTCGGGGGATAAAAGAGGTGGGAAAAGCGTAATAGCTACCTACGAATTAGGAGCGAATGCTTCACCTGCTGACAAATTTACGCTTTCGGCCTACTCACTGCCCATCACGCCTTCGCCCAACAAGGGAGTTAGCACGCTGGAACTGGTGATAAAGGGCGAAAACGACAAGGAACTGACGGTACGAAAGATTATTTACCTGTCGGCAGTGCGCAAAAACACGCGAAGCGGCACAGGCATCATTGACAAACCTACAACCGATGGCGACAACCCTGCGATGCACTACCCCCTTCGTGCCAACAACTTTTACCGCATTGGCAGCAATAGCAAGCCTATTGACCTGAGCGGAGGAACGGGCTACATCTATGTAGAAATTGACCCTGTGTGGGACGAATACTATGGCGGTTCGCTTGATGATAATACGCCTAATAACGGAACAACCATCGACAACGAATGGGGACAGCACCCCGGTGGCAACCTCATAGATTCGTATCCTACTCCAACCCCTAAACCCTAACACAACGAAAACCCTACGATTATGAAAAAATATACGTTTTTCTCGGGCTTATTAGCCATCATGGTCAGTGGTCTGCTGGCTTCGTGTGCGGCAGACAGTGAACTGCTTTCTGTGCCCGAAACGGCCTCAACCACATTCAACGTGGGGCTGGACAAGCTAACACGGGCCGGACAGCCTTTTGATAAGCAGGTGTATGACGCCAAAATGTATCTGTATGAAGGGCGAAACGAGGCAGACGGTACCATCAGCTATGCGTTCAAACAGCAATTCATACTCGAAGACTCACAACTGGAAGTGAAGGAATTGAACACCAAAAGCCAATACAAGGCAGTGTTTATGGCGCGTACAAAAGATGAAACTCCTGAACTGCCAAACTTAATAGGGCTTGACACCAATCCTGGCTATAAAGAGGCTACGGCCGACTACATTGTGGCACAAACTACTGAAACGGAAAAAAACATTTTCCGAAGCGTCCTCACCTTTACACCCAATGCAAACAACAGTGTGTTCTCGACCATGCTGACGCGACAGAACGGTGCCCTCGAAGTAAGAATAAAGAATGTGCCGAATATGGAGTCGGTGACGCTGCACGTGAACGGACACACCACCATGCATTTGCACGATGGAACGGGAGGGCAGGTAATCACCGTCGGTGAACCTACTCAGCTTTCAAAAACTGTGACTGAAGGACTGACGGCTTCGGAAGTGCGCGTGAAAATCAACTTGTTGCCGCAGGAGGATATTACCGAGAATCATACCGACGCTACTGGGCAGACCAACTACTTGGAAATTGTTACGCTTAACAATGGCACCCGCGAAACCAAACGCTATCCGCTTAAAGTAAAGGATAAACCCATTCCCATCTATCCCAACCAAGTGACGTGGCTCACCCTGGGCAATGGTTCAGGCGGCTTCACTGTTGCGTTCAGTGGCAATATTAACTTGGATGACGATAATTGGGACGGATGGATTGAAAACTTTTAATGCCTACACACACAATGAAAACTTTTCTATTCAAAAGCATACTGTACTCAGCTCTGGCAACTTTTACGCTGACTGCGTGCAACAACGACGAAACAGAATGGCAGCCTAACAGCCCGACGCAGGAAGAAACTGAAGCGGGCGTGCCTGCCGGTCACTTCCGCGCTACGTTCTTCCCCCAGCAGGCGCAAACCGGGGGAAACTCGCGTGCCGTGGTTCAGGGAAGTTCTGAACAGATTCAATCGCTCGTTTGCCTCATTTACCAAAAGCAGGCAGACGGAACATATCTATATAATACGGAACAATCAGTAATAACCTATACAGGCACTGCCGGAGAGAACATAACTCCGCAAACTTACCAATGGCCACTGCAACAGTCTGTATCCTTCACCTTGCCCAAAGGCGATTACAAGGCTGTGTTTGTGGGCAACGTTGACAAGAATCTTTTTGCCGAACAAAACGATAACGCTATACTCACGGATTACCAGGGCGACATGGCTAACGCTCGCATCAATATGCCCGAAAAGGGACCGCTCGGTTTCAATCAATACAACATGTACTACCTTTGTGTGGTTGATTTCAGCCAGGCAAACCCTTCGCCCAATGTGCTGATGCAGCGTATCATGGCTAACAATGTGTATGGTCGCAACATGGTTGATACAAATAATGCCATCCCCATGTTAGTGAACAACCTTGTAAAGGAAATAAGACAAAACGACTTGACCACCGATGTGGTGAAAGCCTTGCTACGCTCTTCATTACTCAATGCCTTGTCAAAAGCTACAGGTCTGGATGCCATTGCCGGAGGATTGACCCATGTGGTTGACCGTCTAGTAAACTTACTTCTGGGCGATGTGGTTGAAATGCTGAACGAGGTACTCTTAGAAGAAGTAAAGAACCGATTAACGGCTGCCTTGAAAGGCGAAAACGACCCCAACAAAAGTTTGTTAGGCCTGAACTACATTCTAAACCCCTGGACTACAGCCGCAGCTGTAGACGTTACTTATAAGTCATTTCCCAAAAGTATAGACTTTAACCGCAATTGCCGCTCCTATTACCCGGAAACAACTTGGAAAAATATACCTATTACACACAATAATAACTTAGGCACATTCTCGGTAATCGGGCTCTGCGGTCAGGCTCAACTTAAAGAAATCAATGTAAGCCAAACAGAAAGTTATACAGAACTTTTGGCTCCTATTTTAAATAAGGTAGACCAAACAGCACTCAACGGACTGTTGGTAAATATACATGTACCCTTGCAGTACACGCAGCAGTCGAACCTGCAATACAAAACTACCTACGAATTGGTAAACCTGACGCTGAGTGATTTCAAAGACTATCCTAACGGAGAACCACTAAAACTGAGACTCAACATTAAGGATGTGGTAAATGTGGAAGAATTAGTCAAGAAGCTCCTTGGTGATAATATATTGACTAACATTGTAGGAGGATTAACAGATAAACTTCTTCAACCTTTAGTAGATGCTCTAAATACTGTAGTCATTGAAAAATTAGACATTCACCTGCCCGGTTTGAACCTCAGCAACATCGTGGTGAATGGTTCATGGGATGCCACACACGTTTCAGACGGCACCATTACCCCCAATGTGACGCAATAAACTACCCTACTTACGCATAACAATGCGCAACCTTTGCGCCAACCGATCTATCAACGGTCTGCATTCGCATGCAGGCCGTTTTTTTATGACACAAAAGATGGGCCGTTTGACAACCGACAAGAAACGAAGCAAACCATTGTTCCAATCGGTTTGAACACTTGTGCAGCCCCTTGCAAGTTTAACACATTTCTAAACAGAGCTAAAATGTAGGCGTTGGCTGCTGGGTTCAATTCAGAACGAAACAGGCGTTTTCCGTAGCGGACTTGTGCTGCTTCTGAAAGTGCTGATTATCAATAATTCCGCGATTATTTGGATTTTTTCCAAGACTTTGCAAACTAGCTCGGAACTAATTTGAACTAGGTCGGAACTAATTTCAACAAGGTCGGAACTAATTTTTAGAATCGCGGAGCAAATTGCGTTTGCGCCTCATAGCACGCTTCGATGGGCTGCAGAAAGTGGAGATTTGAGGGGTGTGCTTTTAACAGGGGTTTACCTTTCGGGTGGGGACACGTTTAACATTCGCGACTGCGCGATTGTTGGGCGCTGATTCTCTTCATGCGGTAGCAAAAAGTTGTGTGCCACATTGCCGTTGCGTACAACTGCGTGTTGACGGCTGAATGTGCGCACAAAAAAAGCCCCGTTCAGTCAAGCTAAGGGCTTGATTGAGCGGGGCTTCGGGGGTGAAGGTGTGCCGACACACGGAAGTGTGGCGGTTATTTATTGCGGACGAATAGGTCGCGGTATTTGCCGTAGGTTATTTTGCCGGGAGTTTCCAAATCGAAGTTTTTGGTATAAACACATTCAAGGGTGTCGTTGTAGACCCGGATGCGTATGGTGTTCGATTCGTCTTCCTTGAAGCAGAACATTTCGCCGGTTTGGTTGTTGATACTCCAGAAGAGTTCGGCTTTCAGGGTGCGTCCGTTGATTTCGGTGTGCGACTTTAAGTCGCCGTCTGCGCCAAAGGTAACGTAGGCGCGGTCGGGCGCTCCTTTGTGAGTAACGACCCATTGTTTACCTTTTTTTTCGTAGCTGTTCAGGTGATTCCATTTGCCGATGAGTTGTTCGGCCAATGTTTGGTTGCCCGGACTCACTCTTTTCCAGCAGTCTTTGTAGACAGCTTCGCATGTGGTTTTTCGGTTTTCCTGATCTCTGTATCCCAATTCCATACTGTCGTTTTTGAGCAGGAGCATTTGGGTGTCGAAACCATTGATGGTGAAAATTTCATTTTCGTCGTCGGCCTGCCAAGTGGTTTCGCGCAGGTAGGTTTGCCCGTCGTTGTCGGTGTAGCTGATTACTGCGCGTCCGTCTTTATAGAATGTATAGAAATTTCCTACAGCATCGTAGTCGGCTACTTCGACCCAACTTCCATGCTTGTTTTCGAAGCCGTGTGCTATAACCCATTTGCCCACCACATTATTGGCAATGGGCGGGAGTTTGCTGGTTTTGCGCTGATCGAAGCAAGACCCAGCTAAACACAAGATGAGCATACCGACGACAGCCGGAATGAGTTTGGAAATTCTATTCATGTGCATTTTGAGAAAGAGATGAATCTGCATGGTGTCACGGGGCGACAGGAATGCGTGAAAAACCTCGAAAAAGATAAGCAACTCGACTTAGAACTGCTTGATGTCGAGATGTAGCTTATGTGCCCGGAAGTGTGTTAAGTAAGTTGGTAATAGAGGGGGTAATGAGGGTAAAAATGGGTGCAGAGTCTCAGTGTTCATTGCAAAATTAAGACAGATTTTAATATTTTCCAAATTTATAGATAAATATTTGCAGTACTTCTTTATATAACTTCACATTTTGTGAAGTGTGGTGAGCAAAACGAAGAGGTAGAAATTGTATTTACTGCATTTTGCTTTCTTAAAGATACAAAATTGGGGTCGGATTGTGAAAAAGGTGGTTGCTGTAAGCCGGTGTTGAGTTTTGGTTAGCGCAGACTTGCTGTTTTGCCGTGTTTTCCGATTGTGTTCCTGCTCTCACACGGCCCTGTCCGGCGGGCTGTTATAGTGCTTGTGAGGCTTCGGTGCGCAGCAAGAAGCAGCGAGGGACGGAAAATGCGTTGTTACTGTAAAAACAATTAGAAACACTCACTTATATATTGGGGTTTCTAATTGATATTGAAGTCGTCTAAACTTTTCTGACGAAGATTTGATTTGGAGATTTATCTCTTTAAATTCAATCTTCACCTTTCTTTTTGGCCGTTTTTTGACCTTCATCAGTCGTGTAGCTCGCTACACTCCTTTTTCAAGGCCGAAAAACGCCTCAAGAATTAAGGCGAATCTTGAATTTCATAAAAGTTCAGACGACTTCATTTAAAAAAGTTTATCGAATTTGCTATCTGATGTTGATAAATTAAGGGATAATAATTCAAAAAAATGCCATATAGATTTTGCGAGTGTCGTACTACTTTTGTACCTTTGCGGTAGCGAAAGGATTGTTTTGGAGGGTAGAAAGATGTATGTTTTTGGTATTCAGCCCAAATAATACACTGGTTTATCCTTGTGAACGATTTTACGAATGAGTCAGCAGCGTAGGCTGTGCCGTCGTATTGCGCTATTTTTTTTGAGATGTTCTTTGTAGTTCTGTCTGCCGAGGGCTGCTTGTTGTTCTGTATACATGTGTTTTTCTTTAAAAATACATAGGCACAAATATATGATGGGGATGCAGCCGTTTTCGCGTGCCGTTTCAGGCTGGCGGTCGGGATATTATTACGAGGGGGAACATCCGTATATCTGAAATTATAAATTGCAAATGGAGACGTTTTTCTTATCGCACGCTTATCTGATGGAGCATTTCAATGCACCGGTACGCCGTTCGCTCATGGATACGATTGATTGGAGCTATCGCATGATAGGCATCAAGGGCCCGCGCGGTGTAGGCCGTACATCCTTTCTGTTGCAGTATGCCAAAGAGCATTTCGACGTGCGTTTGCATCAGTGTCTCTACATTGATTTAAATAGTTTTTATTTTCATGCGCACGGCATTGTGGACTTTGCCGGCGAATTTGTGGCGCGTGGAGGTCAGGTGCTGCTCATTGACCAGGCTTTCAAATTGCCCGGTTGGCGTGAGCAGTTGGTGGAGTGCTACCATAAATATCCTTATCTGCGCATTGTGTATTCAACGACTTCGGTGAACCCCGAGGAGGAGGATTCGACCGAACTGAGTGCCATCAGCCGCACGTATGTGCTTCATGGTTTTTCGTTCAGAGAGTACATTAACTTGCAGACGGACTTTAACTTCGAGGCTTATACTTTCGACCAGTTGCTGGCTAACCACGAACACATTCTGCGCGGCATCTTGCCGAAGGTGCATCCGTGGAACTACTTCCAGGAGTACTTGCAGCATGGCTATTATCCTTTCTTCCTCGAAAATCATAACTTCACGGAGGCTTTGCTCAAGGCGATGAACAACATGATTGAGGTGGATTTGCTGCTGAACAAGCAAATTGAGCTGAAATATTTGTCGCGCATCAAGAAATTGCTGTATTTGTTGGCTATTGGCGACCCTTCGGCCCCCAATGTGAGCAAGCTGGCGCAGGAAATCGGTACTTCGCGCGCTACGGTGATGAATTACCTGAAGTATCTGGAGGAAACCCGCCTGATCAATATGGTGCACCGCGAGGGCGAAACTTTCCCGAAAAAACCGGCGGCTATTTATCTGCACGATGCAAACTTGATGTATGCGGTGTATGACAACACGATGTCGGAGCAGAACATCATGGAAACGTATTTCGTGAACTGCTTGTGGCGTCACCATACGGTGAACAAGGGACACCGCTCTGGTATGTTCCGTATCAATAACAATACGAATATCTGTGTGTGCGACAAGGCTCGCCGTGTGCGCACTACGGCCGACACCATTTATGTGCGCTACAACACGGATGTGGGGCGCGAAAACGAAATACCTTTATGGTTGTTCGGTTTCTTGTATTAAACTGCGCAGGACACATAACGACCTGACAAACTAGGCAGGTGTGGGTGAAAATGCTCTGCCACATCTGCGCATACGATACAGAGGGGTATGCCGGGCAAAGGACGTTCAGCGTCTGTTTGCCGGATTCCTCAAACAAACGGGGTTGCAGGTTTTGCCTGTTCACACCCGTGCAAAGGAGTGCCTTCGGGTTCATCCTTTACGAGGGGGAGCTTTGGAGCTTTCCTCCTCAAAAAAAACGAGAGGCTTTCGGGCCTTTCTCAGTAAATAAGCAAATTTCAATCTTTCTATTTTACAAAAACATTATGGCAAACAAGAATTTCATTACTTGTGACGGCAACCAGGCCGCTGCGCATATTGCTTATATGTTCAGCGAAGTTGCTGCCATTTACCCCATCACTCCTTCGTCGCCTATGGCCGAACACGTAGATGAGTGGTCAGCTCAGGGACGTATTAACCTGTTTGGCGACACGGTGAAGGTGCAGGAAATGCAAAGCGAAGGCGGCGCCGCAGGTGCTGTTCACGGTTCGCTTCAAGCCGGTGCGCTCACGACGACGTTCACCGCATCGCAGGGTCTGCTTCTCATGATTCCTAATATGTACAAGATAGCAGGCGAATTGCTTCCCTGCGTGTTCCACGTTTCAGCCCGTACGTTGGCCAGCCACTCACTCTGTATCTTTGGCGACCATCAGGACGTAATGGCTTGCCGCCAAACCGGTTTTGCCATGCTGTGCGAAGGTTCAGTTCAGGAAGTAATGGACCTTTCGGCTGTAGCTCACCTTGCTACGCTCGAAAGCCGCGTGCCCTTTATCAACTTCTTCGACGGTTTCCGCACTTCACACGAATACCAGAAGATCGAGGTTATGGACCAGGAAGACATCCGTCCGCTCGTTCCCATGGACAAGGTTAGCGAGTTCCGTAGCCGCGCCCTTACGCCCGAACACCCCGTGGCACGCGGTATGGCCGAGAACCCCGAAACCTTCTTCGCTCACCGCGAAGTGTGCAACAGCTACTACGATGCTGTGCCTGCCATCGTCGAAAAGTACATGGCTGAAATCAGCAAAATCACGGGTCGCGAATACAAACTCTTCAGCTACTACGGTGCCGATGACGCTGAACGCGTAATCATCTGCATGGGTTCAGTAACCGAAGCTGCCCGCGAAGCCATCGACTACCTCAACGCCAAGGGCGAAAAGGTGGGTATGGTCAGCGTACACCTCTACCGTCCCTTCTCAGTGAAGCACCTCCTCGCTGCAGTGCCCAAGACCTGCAAGAAGATTGCTGTGCTCGACCGTACGAAGGAACCCGGTGCAAGCGGCGAACCTTTGTATCTCGACGTGAAGGATGCTTTCTACAATGCAGAGAACCGTCCGGTTATCGTTGGCGGACGCTACGGCTTAGGCTCATGCGACACTACTCCGACGATGATTATCTCGGTTTACGAAAACCTCGCACTCCCCGAACCCAAGGATCACTTCACCGTAGGTATCGTTGACGATGTAACCTTCTGCTCGCTGCCCCTCGAAGCTGAAAAAGCACTGGGCGGCGAAGGCATTTTCGAAGCTAAATTCTACGGTCTCGGTGCCGACGGTACTGTAGGTGCCAACAAGAACAGCATCAAGATTATCGGTGACAACACCGACAAGTATTGCCAGGCATACTTCTCGTACGACTCGAAGAAGTCGGGCGGTTTCACCTGCTCACACCTCCGTTTCGGCGACACCCCCATCCGTTCTACCTATCAGATTAAGACCCCGAACTTCGTGGCTTGCCACGTTCAGGCTTATCTGCACATGTACGACGTGCTTCGCGGTTTGCGCGACAACGGTACCTTCCTGCTCAACACCATTTGGGAAGGCGACGAGTTGGCTGCCAACCTGCCCAACAATGCCAAGCGCTACTTTGCTCAGCACAACATCACCGTTTACTATATCAACGCAACCAAGATTGCCCAGGAAATCGGCCTCGGCAACCGTACGAACACCATCCTTCAGTCTGCCTTCTTCCGCATCACCGAGGTAATCCCCGTTGATTTGGCCATTGAGCAGATGAAGAAGTTCATCGTGAAGTCGTATGGCAAGAAGGGTCAGGACGTTGTCGACAAGAACTACCAGGCTGTTGACCGCGGCGGCGAATACCAGAAGTTGGCTATCGACCCCGCATGGGCAAACCTTCCTGAGGACGAAAAGGAAGTACGCGACGAACCCGCTTACATCTCTGACCTCGTACGCCCCATCAATGCTCAAAACGGCGACTTGCTCCCCGTTAGCGCATTCAAGGTGTCGGAAGACGGTACTTGGGAACAGGGTACTGCTGCTTACGAAAAGCGCGGTGTGGCTGCATTCGTTCCGGTATGGCACAAAGAAAACTGTATCCAGTGTAACAAGTGCGACTTCGTATGTCCTCACGCTGCCATCCGTCCGTTCGTACTCACCGACGAAGAACTGAACGGCTTCAAGGGCGAAACCCTCGAAATGAAGGCTCCTGCCGCCATGAAGGGTATGCACTTCGTTCAGCAGGTTGACGTGCTCGACTGCTTGGGTTGCGGTAACTGTGCCGACGTTTGTCCCGGTATGAAGGGCAACAAGGCTCTCGAAATGGTGCCCCTCGAAACTCAGATGGACGAAGCCGGAAACTGGGAATACTGCGTGAAGAACGTAACCAGCAAACAGCACTTGGTTGACGTGAAACTCAATCCCAAGAACTCACAGTTTGCTACCCCGCTCTTCGAGTTCTCAGGCGCTTGCTCTGGTTGCGGTGAAACTCCGTACGTAAAACTCGTCAGCCAGCTCTTCGGCGATCGTCAGATGATTGCCAACGCTACCGGTTGCTCATCTATTTACTCTGGTTCAATTCCTTCAACTCCTTACACCACGAACGAAAAGGGGCAGGGTCCTGCTTGGGCAAACTCACTCTTCGAGGACTTCTGCGAATTCGGTTTGGGTATGGTAATGGCCAACAAGAAGATGCGCAAGCGCATTCAGAACTTGCTCGAAGCCGCTTCGGCCGACGAACACGTTCCTGCAGAATTCAAGGAAGCTGCTGCTGAATGGATTGCCGGACAGGAAGATGCTGACGCAAGCCGCGCTGCTGCCAACAAGCTCGAACCCATGATTCAGAAGGGTGCTGCCGATGGTTGCCCCGTTTGCAAGCAGCTCAGCGAATTGGCTCACTTCCTCACCAAGCGCAGCCAGTGGATTATCGGTGGCGACGGTGCTTCGTACGACATCGGTTACGGTGGTCTCGACCACGTATTGGCCAGCGGCGAAGACGTTAACATCCTCGTGCTCGATACCGAAGTTTACTCGAACACCGGTGGTCAGGCTTCAAAGGCTACCCCCGTTGGTGCCATTGCTCAGTTTGCCGCAGCCGGTAAGCGCGTAACGAAGAAGGACCTCGGCCTTATGCAAGCTACTTACGGCTACGTTTACGTGGCACAGGTTGCTATGGGTGCCGACCAGGCACAGTGCCTCAAGGCTATCCGCGAAGCTGAAGCTTACCACGGACCTTCACTCATCATTGCCTACGCTCCCTGTATCAACCACGGTTTGAAGATCAAGGGCGGTATGGGACGTTCACAGGCCGAAGAAGCCCGCGCCGTTGCTTGCGGTTACTGGCACCTCTGGCGTTACAACCCCGAACTCGAACTCGAAGGCAAGAACCCCTTCACGCTCGACTCGAAGGAGCCCAACTGGGATATGTTCCAGGATTACCTCGACCACGAAGTACGTTTCCTCTCACTGAAGAAGGCTATGCCCGAACAGGCACAGGAACTCTTCGATGAAACGAAGAAGGCTGCACAGCGCCGTTACGCTTCGTACGTTCGCAAGACCAAGGAAGACTGGAGCCTTTAATTCCGCAAAAACAACATCATTATTTGTTCAGCACCTAATTGCGGGTGCTGAATAAAATACCTGCCAACGCAGCATTCATTGTTCAAGATGAGTGCTGCGTTTTTTTTGTACACATAGCCCAAACGCGCCCTACTGAATACCATAGTTTTTGCCCCAACAGGCAAATATGGAAAGCATATTAAACAGGTTTGAAACGAATAATCGTTAACTTCGCTCAAAACAAGTCAATTAAACGGTAATACCTATTTAATCAAAAGCTTATGCAAACACGTTTACTTTCTGTTGCCATGTTGTCAACCGCCCTGGCGCTGTTGACAGCCTGCCCCCAAACGGCCGATGCCCAAGGTTTTCGCTTTGGCCGACAAACGCATCGCAAGAGCCTGCAAAAAAAACTTGAAAAGCTGAATCAAGCGCAACGCTACACCCGCATGGTGGCACCTAAAAAGGTGAATATCGATGACTGGACTGAAGTGAACCTTGAGGGCAATCAAAAGTTCCGCTACGTTTACGGCTACGACAAGGACAGAAACCGCACCTCTGAAAGCATCTACATCACCCGTCGCGAAAACGGACAGTGGGGTGCTGAGGAACTGCTCACCGTCGGTACGTACGTCTACGAGTACAACGCGCAGGGAAAGCTCCGCAAAAAAACGGTAAACTACACGCCCAACAGCATCTTCGACTCGTACTACATTGAAACCGCACCGCAACAGGACGGCACCACACAATACGTGCGCTACGAAAGTTCGGGCGATACTTACCAGCGTAAGGAAATGTGGATCTGCCGCGCCGATGGTACGCTTGCCGAGGTACGCAAATACACCCATTCTGACGCTAATACCGAAGCGTACGATGCCAAGTTCTACAACACGCTGGGCGAACAAGCCGGCTACCTTAAAAAATCCGATGCTTGGCAGTCAGGATGCCGCGCAGAAGGGCAGTTGAACGACTCCACCATTCAACAAATTTCCTCTGATTCCTATAATCAACGCAGCTGTCATTATAAATACAATGCTGGTTTGGGTCGTATCGCTTACCTCAAAGAAGTAAACTATGGCGACGAAGACCGCACCACCTACGAATATGACACATTCGGCCGCTTGGTTAAAATAGCATACAGTCAACCCTTATATGATGATGAAGAGGTTGTACCCTCGCCCAACCCAGGTTCGCTTCGTGCAGCCCCTGCCAACGAAGATACCGAAGTTACCACCTTTACCTACGCCAGTGATGAGGTTTATGCCGTCAACAATCCCTGGCGCGCAGTCTTCGGTTTCGAAGGGCCACTCGCATCTGTCCATTTTGTCGAAACCACGGGCGGTAAGGTGAATTACGAAGAAACCAACACATTCAAGCGAGATGCCTCAGGCAAACTCCAGACTGTCGACCGGCAGCACACCGGTAACACAGTATGGGTGAAAGATTCAATAGCCATCAGTGTCGACCCATTCGGACAGATTGACAAAACCTATAGCTACTTCCGCGAAGTGAATGACTACGATCAAGATGGTGTTGTCGATTACGATTATACCTCCGAAATCACCGATAATTACACTTGGGAAAACGGACTCATTACCCACTCGCTAGTGGTTGATAAAAACACTACAACCAACGGATACGGCAAAGAAACGTCTGAGGGAACGCAAACGTCGACTTATACCTACACCGACAATGGCTTTACCGACAAATGCCATCAGATTTATCAATATAGCGATGGTCAAAAATACGAATCCGATATGCTGTCTACGCTTAAGCAGGAGGGCAAGAAACTGAGCATTTACACCAAAGATGCCGATCGGGCTGAAAAGTTCATTGTGGTCGATGTACAGAACCGCGACTTAAAGTTTGAACGTCCCAATGCCCTGGTGATGAACCACGACGGGTTCAGCCCCGAGCCTCCTGTGGTGGTATCGGTCAACGGACGAGTAGCCGCAGCGGAATATCGAACATACGGCAACTACGATGAGGGAAAATACCACTATGGTACGTCCTATTTGGAAATGGCTGCCTGGAATGAGAGCGAATTGTTTATCAACCAGTGCGAAAACTACTTCGATGTGAGCGAAGAAAACGGACAGACTGTTTGTCGCAACATCCTCGGTTATCCCATCTACGTGCTCGAAGGCAACAAGCTCGTGCAGGAATATGACTACTATGACCTCGATTATGCCGTAAATCCTGCCACCACGCCCAACACAGTTCGCGGCATCGAACTGCCTAAAGGCAAGGGATACGAACTCACCACCTACACCTACAATGGTAAAGGACTGCTCGTTGCGAAAAAGCAAACTTACACCGATGCCAATGGTGTGACTGAAGAACTGCTGGATGCTGAATACAACTACGACCCCACAGGCATTGTGCAAGTTACTGCCAACGGCAAGGTGGGTGCTACCCTCAGCGGACGCAACCTCAGCATTGGCCAAGGCAACTTCAGCGTGGCCACCCCCGACGGTCGCATCCTTGCCAGCGAAGTAAGCAGCTTCCGCCTGCCTGCCGCCGGTGTCTACATCGTGACGGCCAACGGTGCCAGCATCAAGGTATATGTGAAGTAACCTGCCATTTTCTTGAAATAAGTAGGTGTTCAAAATTATTTTATATAATTCTATCGAATGAGTTATAAAATCACATTATTGCATCCTATCAGCTTACTCTGCACTCAGTCACATAGCCCGCTATGCGCCTGTGCACAGAACAACCTGCTACAGCACAATAACACAATTTGAATGTATAACTAATTTCCAACATCTACTTAAGAAAAAAGACACATCAGGCAAGACCCCGATTCCCATCGAGGCCTTGCCTTTTTTTTGTAATGTTTCAGAGCCCATCCATGCAAAATTTCGTAATTTTGCTTATTCATTTTCACGAAAAAAGTAAAACCCCATCATGCGTTTATTCAAAACCACTTTGCTCTTTCTCATTCTGTTTGCCGTACAGCCCCTGCGGGCGCAAATCGACTCACTCGTCTACGGCGTACAGCCACTCGCCATCGACACCGCAGCCAAAGGCGAATTGCGCGTAAGCATCGAAGCCATGCCCTTTTTGCGCGACAACGAGTACAAGAGCAAATTGGTTAAAGGCTACACGCTGCCCGGCATCTGGCTCGACCCCATGGTATCGTATCAGCCGCTGCGCAATCTTAAAATCGACCTGGGTGCCCACCTGCTCCACTTTTGGGGAGCACGCAAATACCCCAACTTTAATTATAGCGGTTTGGCCGGCTGGCAAGGTAAAAGCACTCAGGACGGCTTTCACGCCGTACCCATATTCCGCGTACAGATGCAACTGGCCCACAACCTCAACGTGCTGGTCGGTACCCTGCATGGCAAGTCGAACCACGGCCTGATAACCCCACTCTACAACGACGAACTCAACCTCAGTGCCGACCCCGAAACCGGCGTACAAGTGCTGTGGCACACCCGCCCCTTCACCCTCGACGCCTGGGTAAACTGGGAAAGTTTTATTTTTCACAACGACAAAGGACAGGAATCCTTCAGTTTCGGCCTCAGCACGCGCTTCCGTCCCTCGCGTAGCAGTGCCCGTGTGCAATGCTACCTTCCGCTGCAAGCCGTGTTTCAGCACCGGGGCGGCGAAATCAACCCCGAAGCCCCCGACCGCATGGTCAAAACGTGGTTCAATGCCGCAGCCGGCGTAGGTGTCGACATTCCCCTTGCCACCCGTCTGCCTGCCACGCTCAATTTTGAAGCCGATGCAGCCTATTTCGGTCAGCAAGCCGGCACGCTCCTTCCGTTCAACAGCGGCTACGGCCTCTTCCTGCAAGCCTCAGCCCGCGTGTGGCGCTGCAAACTCAGTTTGGGTTATTGGCACTGCAACGACTTTGTCAGCATTTTCGGCAATCCCCTCTACGGCACCCTCAGCCTGGCCCACGAAGGCCTTACCTTCAGCAAGCCGCACAACCTCACGGCCCACCTCGAGTATGCCCAACAGCTTGGCAAAGGTTTTGCCTGGGGCATCCACGCCGACGTGCTCAACCAGTTTGCCGCCAACAGCTATTCGCCCACCGAAGGCCTACAGCGTCAACCCTCCTCGCTCAATTTTGCCGCAGGCATCTACGTCCGGGTCTTCCCCTCGTTCCTCATCAAAAAGTTCTGAAAGCCAGTAGGTTGAAAAATACATTCCTAAAACAAAACTCCGAAGTGATGGCACGCACGTTCCATCACTTCGGAGTTTCATTTTTTACCGTTTTCACCCGAAAAAAGGTAAAAGGTTTTAGTAGCTTTTTACCTTATTCAGGCTGCACCTCGCCCTTGTCAGGCAGCTGCTTCCAGCCCTCGCCGAAGGTGTCGTAAGCATCCGTCACCACGACGAAAGCCCTCGGGTCAGCCTGTTTGATGATATGTTTCAATTCAGCCACCTCTTTGTAGCTTACCACCAGAAAAATCATTTCCTTGTCCTTACCCGTATAAAGTCCGCTACTCTTGATGCAAGTAGCCGTACGGTCCAAGTCCTTCAGGATGAAGGTATGCAGTGTTTCCAGGTTCTGGTCGCTGATAATGAACATCAGCTTGTCGTTCTTAGCTCCCGTAATGACGCGAGCCAACACACGCGAACAAACGAAGATGGCTATCAGCGAGTAAAACGACAGGTGCCACGAAGGCTGCGTAGCTTCGTCCGTGGCTCCGATGCCAAAACCGATTACCACCAAACCGAAGGTCACTACCACACCGTCAACCAGGAATATGGCATTCGAGAACTTGATGTGGGCAAACTTCTGCAGAATCATGGCCACGATGTCGCTGCCACCCGTTGTTGCCTCGTTGCGCACCACAATACCCTGTCCGATACCAATAATCAGCGAACCCATCAGCGTGGTTAGCATCAAGTGGTCCGTCATGTTCATCATGCCCCCCAGCAGCTGCGCCGGGTCGAGCGCATTCAGCGCCGCTTCGTTCGGGTACACCAGCCACGACATGGCATTCATGATAAACGGCGTACTGAGTGCCGCCACAATGGTGCGCGACCCCAGTTTCGAACCCAATAGCAGCACTGACAAAATGAGCAGTGGAATGTCGAACATATAGCCGAACGTACCCACCTGAATCGAAGGGAACAAGTTATGCAGCACAATGCTCGCACCGTACACTCCACCCGGAACAATGTTGTAGGGATTGATAAAGAACACAAATCCGGCAGCCATAATCGTACAGCCCAGAAAAATGTTGATCCACGGAAGAATTTTATTTTTCATACACAATGATTTAATTGCAAACCATCTGGTCCCTACGGCTCAAATGTGCCGTACGGCCCTGAACTTCGTAGCCCGTGAAGCGCAGCACAAAGTGAGGCCAACGCCCCATGTTGGCTGCAGAATGGGCTTTTGTAAACCGAAGCTAATTACAAAATTAAACGAAATGGCGTGAACTTCCAACTTTTATTTACGAAAAACCCGAAAAACTGCCTCAGTTTTGCCCTAAAACTCCTCAGCTTAGCAACACTACACACCCCCATCAGCCTATTACCCTGAATCGATACAGAGAGCCATGGGCAAATACCCACCCCTTGCCCAATACCCTAAATGTCAGCGAAAACGCCTCAAATAACAAAGTTTCAACTCCCTTTCGGCCCTACTCGCGCTTTTTTTTGTAATTTCGCAGTCACCCAAAAAATAATCAACGACGATGAATACAAACACAAAAGCTGACAACCCGCAACTCATGGCGCAGGGTATGACCAATATTTACGACGAAGTAAGCACCTCGGTGGCTTCAGCCATCAAGCAGGACCTCATGAATCATTTTGGTAAAGGACTTTATTACCGAATGAAAAACGGCGAAAAAAACATCACGCCCGAACAGCAAACTTACATTGCCGAAATTTTCGAAAAACACGGCGCAACGAACCCGCCCGTTTACGACCGAATGATTACCAACTAACACATTCCTCCATGCTCACGCATTTTTAAGGATTTTACCCCAAAAGCAACTGGCAGCATTTGAACCGTCCCGTCGATGTAATGACGACAAGAACCGTTCAAACGCTGCCAGTTTCGTTATGTTCATTCTGAAAAGGTAGCTATTACTAATGAAGCCTGTAGCGTTTCCATGCCGGTCAGCGCAGTCTGAACATCACCGGCAGCATGAATTTCACGGCTACCGCTTTACCGTTCTTTTGTGCCGGCTTGAATGTAGGCAACATCTTTATCACGCGCAATGCCTCAGCGTCGAGCAGCGCATCAACGCTTTTCTCCACCTTAATCTGAGTCACAGCACCTTTACTCGTTACCACAAAACTCACCATCACAACACCTTCAATGCCATTCTGCTGGGCAGCATCCGGATACTTGACGTTTTGCGACAGAAAACGCACCATTGCCGCCTCGCCACCGGGAAATTGCGCCATCGAATCCACCTCTTCGATGCTCAGCACTGGCTCATCATCCACCGCACAGAGCGGTGTCGCAAGGTTCGGCTGCGAAGCAACTGCAGCTCGCGCACCCAACGAAGTGCCCAGCCACAAACCCAGACAAGCCATGCAGCCAATCATGCACCAAAGGCTGTGCTTTCCTAAAAACTTTTGAATCTTATGCATAGTCGGAACAAATTGGGTTGAACATATTTTCGTTATTTGGCAAAGTAATGGAAAATAAACCACATTTGCAAATATTCAGGGCTTTAACTTACGCCACCACTCTATTTTTTATCCGATAACTGTTTTTTTGCTACATTTTCCCCTTACTTAGTTCCATAAATCTCGTATTCCCTATGCAAACGCTTGGTTAGCACAACCGAAATGCCTACTTTTGCAGTGAAAATTGCGCACAAAGCCGAGTGGTAAAAAACCCATTACGTAAGGACACTCCGGGCAATTTTCCGGTATTGCAAACACACATTGTAAACATACAACCTCTTATTCACCGCATGAAAAAATTCTGTGCACTTCTGCTGCTCTTCTGCACCCTGCTTTGCAACGGTGCCATGGCACAAACCCAGCAACTCGTTGTGGGCCTGTCGGGCAACGGCTATGTAACGCGTCAACACGATGGTGCCCGCATCACCGACCAAGGCATTGCCCACTGGACCAACCCCCAATCTGTAGTAAGCATCTACTTCTACCTGCACCAGCCCACCTCGGCCAACCTCTCGCTCTGCGCCAAAGGACATTCCGACATCAAGGTGAGCTACGGCAAAAAGAGCTTCAAGGTGAAACTCCGTTCCGACGACTTCGCCCAAGTGCCCGTTGGCCGCATCAATGTGCGCAAGCCCGGCTATGTACGCATCGACCTGCAAGGAATTTCGAAACAAACCGACAGCTTCGGCGAAGTGAAGCAACTGCTCGTCGACAACGTAACCGGCCCAAGCAACTATGTAAAGGACTTTGCCGATTACTGGGGTCGCCGCGGACCCTCGGTTCACCTGGCCTACGCACTTCCGCAGGGCAACACCGAATGGTTTTACAATGAAGTAACCGTGCCCAAAGAGGGCGAAACCATGCACAGCTACTACATGGTAGCCGGATTTGGCGAAGGCTATTTCGGCATGCAGTACAATTCGCCCACCGAACGCCGCGTACTCTTTTCCGTATGGAGTCCGTTCGACACGCAGGACCCTAAATTGATTCCCGACGCACAGAAAATTAAATTGCTGCGTAAAGGCAAGGACGTACACATTGGCGAGTTTGGCAACGAAGGTTCAGGCGGTCAAAGCTACCTGCTCTACCCCTGGAAAGCCGGCCAAACTTACCGTTTCCTCATGCAGGTGCATCCCGACGGCAAAGGCAACACCACCTACACCGCCTATTTCTATGCCACCGAGGAAAAGGAATGGAAGTTGGTAGCCAGCTTCCTGCGTCCGCAAACCGACACCTGGTACACCCATGCCCACAGTTTCCTCGAAAACTTCAATCCCGAACAAGGCTACCTGTCGCGTAAGGTGCTCTTCGGCAACCAATGGGCACGCAGCACCGAGGGCAAGTGGACGCGCATAACCGAAGCCACCTTTACCCACGATGCCACCGCCAATGCCAAGGTGCGTCTTGACTACCAGGGCGGTGAAACCACCGACAACCGCTTCTACCTGAAAATGGGCGGTTTCTTCAACGAGTCGGTACGTATGGGCACCAAGCTCCACTGCCAGCCCACCGGCACCGCGCCCGAAATCGACTGGCAAACCCTCCAACAACTTTAACCCCCTGTTTCTGACGTAAAGTTTCTGACGTAAAAATGCCCTCAGCGTGCAAATAACGCTGAAGGCATTTTTTTTGTATTCACGAAAAAGGAAATAACGGCCCGGCAAAAAATAAAAAATAAAGCATACAAAACGACACAACTCCGAACCATTACCTAAACAGGCTGTGGTTCGGAGCTGTTTATATATACTTCAATATATATATGCTTCAAAAAGCAAGAATGCTTACACCAAGTGGCGGATGTTTTCCTCGCGGTCGCCGGGCAAAAGGTCGATGACGGGCACTTCAATCATCGTGTAGCAACCCGGACGCTGCTGCATCGTGGCACGGGCGGCACACACCAGCACCTGACCGGTGAGGGCAGGATTGTTGATGCGCATGTTAAACTCGAACAACTGATTCTGCGTCGTTCCGCTCACACCCTTGCGCGTAAGGTTCACACCGTGACCCATGTCGATAACCTCGTCGACACTGGGCACCAGGTTCACGTGCGTTTCGTCCGAAGCAAAGTAAGGATCGGCCTTGATGGCAGCAGCCACAGTGGCAAGGTCGTAACCCTCCTCCAGTTCAATGTACACCATGCGGCGGTGAATGCCGGTGCCGGTGGGAATGGTCATCGACAGAGCCTTCTTCACACCCTCAATAGCCTTCACGGCTACGGTGTGTCCCATCGACATACCCGGACCGAAGTTCGTGTAAGTGATACCTTTGGGAGCAATGGCCTGAAGCAGCGTACGTACCACCGAATCGGAACCCGGATCCCATCCGGCCGAAATGATGCTCACCGTGCCGTGTTCCTTGGCCACAGCGTCGAGCGAACGGCGAAGGTCCACGATTTGAGTGTGAATATCGAAGCTATCGACAGTGTGAATGCCGAGTGCCAGAATATCCTTGGCATAAGCCTCGACGCTACGGGTAGGAGTGGCAAGAATGGCCACATCCACGTCGTTCAGTTCGCGAATATCCTTTACCACAGCATAATGTGCCAGTTCCTCGGGACAGTTTTCAGCACCTTTGCGGCGCACGATGCCTGCCACTTCGAAATCTGGAGCAGCTTCAAGTGCTTGCAGAGCGTATTTACCAATGTTGCCATAACCTACTACGGCAGCACGAATTTTCTTACTTACAGCGGTCATCTTCTGAAGTTTTTATGTTTAAAAGTAAACTTGATGCAATAGATAATTTCACGTTATTCTGCCCATCGGCACAGCACCGTAGAGCCTCAGCCTCCTCGGAAAAATGCAGGGGCGAAAAGCGGCAGACCAGCATGAAACAATGCGGATGCAAAGTTATGAATTTGTAGCAAAATGTATGCTTTTCGATTGTAAAAAAATCAGAAGGTAATTTACAGAAGTTTCACCCACTTGTTTCCTCGCTTTCGCACCGCCCCCTCTGCTTTGCGTCCTCATCGCCCCCAAACGGTATGTTTACAAACGACTGAACATTTTTGTTCAGCTCATTGAACATTTTTACGCAAACCCAAATACATTCAATCCATGGCAAGCTACAAAAGTGAAGGTGCTGGCAGACTGGGTTTTGAAAAGTTGCTGTTCTACCCTATTGCTGCCAAACATTGCTTAAGTTTGCCTTAATTCGTTCAAAGGACATCGACTCCTATACGCTCTTACGGAGCAAATCATTGCTCAAATAGCTGATAGAGAGGTGGGAAACTTGAATTAAATCATAAAATGCAGTATATGGTTGGCAAAAAATAGGTAATTTTGCCAAAGTTTGCCGCAAAAGGTATGAGAAGCACTGTATTTTCCCTGATTTTGCGACTTTGCATTCAACCTGACACACAACACATATTGATTATCAGCCGGGGTTCAAACACAAAAGATGTGAAACCATTTGGAATGCCGGCTTAATAACCTAACTAATACACTCATGTATTCTTTTTTTCAAAAAAACAAACCGCTGATTTTGGCCGGAGGTATGGTTTTCAGCGCACTGACAGCTACGGCGCAGGACAAGGTAACGGTGGCACCGCCTACGGGCGAGAACATTTGCCTGATGAGCGAAATGGATTTGACAAAAGTCACTTGTTTCGACGATGAGGGACGAACTAAGGTGCGGAAGAACCTGTCGACACTGGGACGCGAAATGGTGATGAAGGATTCAATCTATGCCTGCGGCGTGGGTACGCACGCACCAAGTAAGGCACTCGTCAAACTGAATGGGGCTACGCGCTTTGTGGCGAACCTGGGCATTGATGATGGCGCGGACTTGAAGGAGGCGCACGGCATTGTGAATTACTGCATCAAGGCTTACAAAGCTGACGGAACTACAACCAAAGTGCTGCAGACGGGCACGATTAACCGCACGGACAAGGCTACGGTGAAGGTGAACCTGGACTTGACGGGGTATGCCTTCCTGGAACTTGACTTGCAGGATGGCGAACACCCGTGGGCCGACCATGTGGACTGGGGAAATGCGCACTTTGTGTGCAAGGACCATACACCGGCTATGATTGCTGAAGCAGAAATGAATCCTGGCGATAGAGGGGCTTACGTGAACTTGCCGAGCAAAGGACGCGAGGGCGAGGAAATTGTGCCGCTCAGTTCGCTCGACATTTCAAAGGGTACCTGCGGATGGAGCACCATCAAGGCAAACAAGAGCATTGACAACAACCCGATTACGCTGAAGGATACGGTGTATGCCAGCGGTGTGGGCACTCACACTGAAAGTCGCATCATCGTGAAACTGAATGGGGCGGTGACGCACTTTGTGGGTCGCGTGGGCATCGACGATGAGGTGAAGAAGGAGGTTGAAAAAGACCCTTCGCAGGGCATATGCAACTACCGCGTCGTGCTGAAAGCTGAAAATGGCGATGAACGGGTGTGCAGCGAGGGAACCATCAGCCTAAAGGACCGCACAACACCGGCGTTCGACATTGACTGCAACGGCTGGAAATACCTGATTCTGGAGGCTACGCCGGGCGACAATAATTACAGCGACCATGTGGATTGGGCTAATGCTTACTTTGAATATGTGGAGCAGAACTCGACGAAGCCGGTGATTGTGACGGAGGAGGAAATTTCGTCGAAACTGGCGTGTGCCACGCAGGTGTTCTCGCAACCGGGGGTGCGCTTCATGCAGAAAATACGTGCGCTGAACCCGGAGGCTACGGTGACGGTGACGGGACTGCCCGAGGGGCTGACATGGAACGCCAAACGACAGCTGATTGAGGGCTGCATGACCACTACGGGTAATTATGAATACACGGCTATGGTAACGACCAATGGCGAAACGACAGAGGAAAAAATCACCTTGACGGTGTCGGACAAACTGGACCAACCGGTGCCGTTGATGGGCTGGCTGTCGTGGAACGTGGTGGAAGGCAACATTTCGGAAAATGTGGTGAAAACGGTGGCAGATGCCATGGTTAGCAGCGGACTGGCTAAGGCGGGCTATAATTACTTGATTATCGACGACTTGTGGCATGCCGACCAGCGCGAAACGGGCACGAACAAGCCGGTGGAGGACGCACAGAAATTTCCGAATGGCATGAAGGCGTGTGCCGACTATGTGCACAGCAAGGGCTTGAAATTTGGCATTTACTCGGATGCGGGCACCAAAACGTGTGCGGGCGAATTTGGTTCGTATGGTTTTGAGGAAATAGATGCCAAGCAGTATGCGGCCTGGGACGTCGACTTGCTGAAATACGACTACTGCTTTGCGCCCAGCGATGTGGAAACGTCGAAGCGCCGCTATCAGGCCATGGGCAATGCACTGAAAAAGAGCGGACGCGACATTCTTTTCTATATGTGTGAATGGGGTGTGCGCGAACCGTGGAAATGGGGCAGCACGACGGGGGCTTCGACCTGGCGCTGCACTTACGACACGCGCGACTGCTGGGTGGGCCGCAACGGCGGTATCGGCGTGGTGCAGAGCATTGAGGGCATGCGCGACTTGTGGATGTACTCAGGACCGAACCGCTACAACGATGCCGACATGATGTGTGTGGGCATTCACGGCACAGGCAAATCGTCGAGCGATTTGTGCGAGGGTACGCCGGGCATGACCATGACGGAATACCGTTCGCAATTCTCAATGTGGTGTATGTGGGCATCGCCCCTGACGCTGTCGTTCGACTTGCGCAAACCTATTTCGAAGGCTGACCTGGACATCATGACAAACGAGGAAATGATTGCCATTAACCAGGACCGCATGGGGCAACAGGCTGAGTTTATCGGCGAATACCGCGGTGTGGAACTTTACATGAAGGACCTTGAAAACGGTGATATTGCAGTGGCTGCCATCAACCTGGGCGATGCTCCGCGCAAGTTTACCATCGACTTTAAATTGCTGCCGGCTCTCTCGGCCAACGACACTTACCGTGTGCGCGACTTGTGGCTGAAGAAGGACTTGGGCGAGGCCAAAGGCAGTTTCGATGCGGGCACGCTGGCGAAGCACGAAACGAAGGTGTTCCGCATCAGCAAGGCCAACCAGTCGGGCGTTGCTGCTGTGGTTGGTGCAGAAAATAATCGTTTCGAAGTGAAAACGCAGCCTGCGGCTCTGCATATTTTGCTACCGGGAGCAGTCAATGCGTCGAAGCGTGTGTTGATTTCCGACCTCAAAGGACGTGTGTTGGCCTCAGCTTGCACTTCGGGCTCATCGCTCTCTGTTCCTTTTGCTGCGCCAAAGGGTAGCTATGTGGCTAACGTGGTGTGCAATGGTCGTTCGCAATCGGTGAAGTTTGCTTTTTAAACTGCACGAAATAATCTGACAAATGCCCGGTATCGGTTCAAACAACCGATGCCGGGCATTTTTATTTTAAAAAAAATACAAGAACAGGGGAAAAGCATGGATGGTTATTTCGACCTGCACCACAATAAAAAAACCGCACACCCGGTGAGGGGCATGCGGTTGGAGTATACAAATAATATGTATGCTTGAAACTTGAACTTACCGAAGGGGCTTGAATGAACCCGCATCAGGCAGAGCGAAATTAAGCATTGCCTTCGGGCATGCCAAAGGGAGTGGCAGTGCGGCCTTCAGCGGCGGGAGCCTCAGCACCGGGGAGGTTGATGGGGCCAAATGCCTTTTCGTACTTCACGATGTTGTCCTGAAGAGCGAAGAGCAAACGCTTTGCGTGTTCGGGAGCCAATACGATACGGCTCTTTACGTTAGCCTTGGGTACACCGGGAAGTACGCGGATGAAGTCGAGTACTACTTCGGCGCTTGAGTGGGTGATGATGGCGAGGTTAGCGTAAGTTCCTTCAGCAACTTCGGGAGTAAGTTCAATCTTCAATGAGTTGTCTTGAGTTTCTTGATTTTCCATGGGGATAAATTCTTATTTAGTGATTAAAGTGAATGAACTGTGTTGACGAAATGGCGGCAGGTGTTTTCGGTAAACAGAAGCCGCTGATTGTTTTTTGTGTTTCGCTACGCAAAAATAAGCCATACGTTTGGATTAGCCAAGAAAAGTTGTTCGTTATTTCGGCAATACAGCCCAATTTGGGCATTTTGCAAGGTATTATTTTGCAGTATATGGCTTTATTTTCTATATTTGTACAATATAGGATGCGGCTCGGCAATACCATCGCTCAAAAGCAAGCTTTTGGCTTGGTGCTGCTCTCGCCTTTCGCTATATTTGTACAATATAGGGTGCATTTGCAATGTATGCCCTACAATTTAATCACTCAACAATCAGGAAACGGACTGTGAGCAGGTATTCACAGTAAGCACATGAATGAACGAATGTATTACTGTCGGATGGTTGGCTTGCTCTGCTGCGATGCCTGTGGCCTGTTTCTGCAATAAACTATTTTTGTTATGAAAAAGTTTTTATCTGCTCTTGCCCTTGGTATGATGGTTACATCAGCATCGGCACAAAAGACGGTGCAAGGCGCCGGTTTCTTTGACAACTGGTCAATCGGTTTGGTTGGCGGCGGTGTGGTTCCTACGGTACAGTCGGACTATATCAAGGATATGCGTGGTACTTACGGACTTGACCTCACGAAGCAGATTACGCCGGGATTCGGCTTGGGCTTGGAGTACTTGGTTTCGCACAACACCACGGGAGGCGGCAATGTCTTCGACCGTCAGAACCTGAGCTTGCTGGGTAAGTTCAACCTGTCGAACTTGTTCTGCGGCTACAACGGCCAGCCTCGATTGTTCGAGGTTGAAGCGGTGGCCGGTGTGGGTTGGGGACACGACTTCTACCCCACCCGCGAAGGGGCTGATGCCAACTACCTGACTACGAAATATGGTGTGAACTTGAACTTCAACGTGGGCGAAGCCAAGGCCTGGACCATTGGTATCAAACCGGCTATCGTGTATAACATGAACAATGAGGGCCACCGCATGCAGCCTTCGTACAACGTGAACCGCAGCTCTATGGAGTTCCTGGTGGGTGTGACTTACCACTTCAAGAACAGCAACAACGGCAAGAACTACATGACCTTGCAGCGCGCTTACGACCAGGCTGAGGTGGACGGACTGAATGCTAAAATTAACGACCTGCGCGCACAAAACAACGATAAGGATGCTATGCTGGCGCAGAAGAACGAGGAAATCAGAAACTTGCAGCAGCAACTGAACGATTGCCGCAACCAGAAGCCGGTGGTTCAGACGCAAACGGTGACGAAGAACACGGCTTCGCTGGAACAGACGGTGACCTTCCGTCAGGGCAAGAGCGTGGTAGATGCTTCGCAGTTGCCCAACGTGGAACGTGTGGCTACGTTCTTGCGTAACCACAAGTCGGCTACGGTGACTATCAAGGGCTATGCTTCGCCCGAGGGTAGCGCCGAGGTGAATGCACGCATTGCCAAGGCTCGTGCCGAAGCTGTGAAGAAGATTTTGACGAACAAATATAAAATTGCCGAAAACCGCATTACGGCTGAAGGTCAGGGTGTGGGCAACATGTTCAGCGAGGACGATTGGAACCGCGTGAGCATTTGCACCATCAACGATGCTGACTAACTGTCGACAACCGTGTTTGCACATAATAGTTTACGTTAAGGTGATGCTGAAAATGCTGCATGTTAATATGTAAATGTTTTTTTCAACATCTACACCCCAGACGCTGTGGGATGCTTTTGCACCCTTCACCCATTTTACCCGGAGCAATATGGCCGCATATTGTTCCGGGTGTTTTTTTTTGCGGTAACAGTGGCGAAGAAAAATGGAACTACCGGAATGGTAAATATTAAAACAGCGGACGACAGGAAAGCAAAATAATGCAAAACACGCACAACCTGCATGCCGTCCTATCCGGCCGTGAATCGCTGCCGGACGAGATGTCGGAAAAATTAGTTCCGCGCTTGTCCGAATTAGTTCCGAGCCAGTTGAAATTAGTTCCGAGCTTGTTGAAATTAGTTCCGAGCTTGTTTTAAGAAGCGCGGAACTATTGATAACCAGCGTTTTCAGGATTCAGGCATCATGGGTTTTCGAACAACCCTTGTCGCTCCGCATCCGAAGAAGCAGGGAAGCCGGCGTATTTATACTTTTTAAGCACTTTGCACAAGCCTCAGTGCCGTTCGTTAAAAGGCGGTTTCCTCTGCACGCCGGTGTGATGGTGGGGCAAGCATTCCTGCCGTGCCGTAAAAAGCTGCGGCGGGCAGCACTTGCCGAACGTTTGAAGAGAGCGAAGGGCGGTGAAAACTTGCCATTTCATTTGGTATTGCGCTTACCTTTCGTTAAATTTGCATACGCGGAAAAGTGCGCACTGCACATTCGCCCGGAAGGCCGGCATCACCGGCTGCTGCCCACACCCGGACCTACGTTTTGGAAAGGCAGACATTTACACGTTTAACTACCAATGGCTGTTGACCGCTGCACAGCCCTATTATATTGCATTCATTCATGGGAGAATATATTGTTTCGGCCAGAAAATACCGCCCTTCGACGTTCGACACGGTTGTCGGACAGGAGGCGCTGACCACTACGCTGAAAAATGCCATTGCGCAAAACAAACTGGCGCATGCCTATTTGTTCTGCGGCCCTCGCGGAGTGGGCAAAACTACCTGTGCGCGCATCTTTGCCAAAACCATCAACTGCTTGCACCCATTGCCCAACGGCGAGGCGTGCAATGAATGCGAAAGTTGCCTGGCTTTCAACGAACAGCGCTCGCTGAACATTCACGAACTTGATGCGGCTTCGAACAACTCGGCCGACGATATTCGCGGACTGATTGACCAGGTGCAAATTCCTCCGCAGACGGGACGCTACAAGGTGTTTATCATCGACGAAATCCACATGCTTTCGGTGGCGGCTTTCAATGCTTTCCTGAAGACGCTGGAGGAACCGCCTGCACATGCCATCTTTATCTTGGCTACGACGGAAAAGCATAAAATATTGCCCACGATTTTGAGCCGTTGCCAAATTTACGACTTTGCGCGTATGACGGTGGAGAACACGGTGGCACACTTGCAGCATGTGGCCGACGAGGAGGGCTATGTCTACGAAATGGAGGCGTTGCACGTCATTGCTGAAAAGGCTGATGGCGGTATGCGCGACGCGCTTTCGATTTTCGACCAGGTGGCCAGTTTCTGCGAGGGTAACATTACTTACAAAAAGGTAATCGAGGACTTGAATGTGCTCGACTACGATGAATACTTTGCCATGACCGACCTGCTGCTGAAGTGTGCCCTGCCTGAGGCTATGGTGCAACTCGATAAGGTGCTGAGCCATGGTTTCGAAGCAAACTACTTTATCGGCGGATTGGCTTCGCACTTCCGCAACTTGCTGATGTGTCGCAACGAACAGACGTTGCCGCTGCTCGACGTGAGTACGGGGGCGAGAGATCGCTATCGCGAACAGGCGCAGAAATGTCAGCCGAAATTCCTGTATCGCGCGCTGAAACTGTGTAACGACTGCGACATGAGTTACCGCACGGCGCGCAACAAGCGTTTGCTCGTTGAGCTGACGCTCATTCAGGTGGGACAGGCTGCCACAGGCGAGGACGAGGGCTGTGGGCGTGGCCCTGCGAAACGTCTTAAACCCATTTTCAACGTGACGGCGGCAAAGGCTGCTGCCACGAGCCCGAAGGGGGCGCAACAGCCTGCCCCGACTGCTACGACTGCTGTAAAACCTGCTGCATCTGCTGCACCTGCCGGAACCACGGCGGTGCAACCATCCACCGCTCATGTGGCGACGCAAAACGGAACGAACAACATACCGACGACTGGCAACAAGGTGGAATCGCAACAGGCGGCGCAAACTTCGCTGATGGCCATGCTGTCGGAAAGTGCCGGCAAAAAGCAGTACGCACACAAAACGGCGCATACGCTCTCTATCAGGGAAATGCAGCAGACTTACCGCAAGGAATTGGCGGAACGCGACAAAAAACTGGCGCAGAGTCAGCTGCAAACGGCCAATAACACGGATGTGACTTTGCCGGGCTCGGGAATGGAACGCCCGTTTACGCAAGACAAGGTGATGTATTACTGGTTTCGCTACGCGCAACAAATGCCGAAGGAAAAAAATTACATTTCGGGACGTATGCGCAACATGAACCCGAAATTGCTCGATAACTGGGTGATTGAGGTGCCGGTCGAAAACGAAATGGTGGAACAGTACATGATTGGCGAAAAGGTGAGCTTGCTGATGTATCTGCGCGATAACTTGCAGAATGACCGCATCACCATGACTTTCAAAATATCGAACAACGATTGCTTGAGAAAGGTGAGAACGCGCAAAGAACTTTTCATCGATATGCTGAAAAAGAACGATGCGCTCGAAATGTTACGAAAAGAATTGGATTTGGAGCTGGCTTGATGCTCCTTACAATAAAAAGCCTATACTATACACAATTTAAGCAGATGCGCTCAATTTATAAAGACACATCTGCTTACTAACAGCATTTACATAAAATGGAACAAACTCCACACAAGTATGTTACGGTGGCTTACGAACTGTACACCGATAACGAAAAAGGTATTCACGAACTCGTAGAAAAAGCTCCGGCTGAACACCCTTTCCAGTTTATCACCGGTATGGGTGTGGCGCTTGATGCTTTTGAAGCAAAAATAAACGAACTGAAGGCTGGCGAGGCTTTCGACTTCGTGCTGAAGGTTGACGATGCTTACGGCCCTTACGAGGAGGAACATGTGCTTGAACTCGACAAACAGATTTTCAGCGTCAACGGTCACTTCGACAAGGAAATGGTTTACCCCGGTGCCGTGCTTCCGCTCGTTAACAGCGATGGCAACCGCTTCCAGGGCTTGGTGCTTGAGGTGAAGGACAACACGGTGGTCGTAGACTTGAACCATCCGTTGGCTGGCAAGGATTTGCACTTCAAGGGCGAAGTGGTGGTGATGCGCGACGCTACTGACGATGAAATCAAGGGACTGATTAACATGATGAGCGGCGAGGGCTGCGGCTGTGGCTGCGAGGACTGCGGCGGCGAAGGCGAAGGCGGTTGCTGCGGTGGTCATGGCGAGGGTCACGGTCACGGCGAAGGTGGTTGCTGCGGCGGTCATGGCGAGGGTCATGGTCACGGTCACGGCGAAGGTGGCTGCTGCGGTGGTCATGGCGAGGGTCATGGTCATGGTCACGGCGAAGGTGGCTGCTGCGGCGGTCATGGCAAGGGTCATGGTCACGGTCACGGCGAAGGCTGCTGCCAGAACAAGGACTAAACACACGAGGGGTTACGTGCTCTTCTAACTCATAAACTCCATGCGGCGCATACATTGGGGAAAAACGCACATAGCTTTTGGGCTTTGTGAACTCCGTTTTACTACGCAATGTCTGCGTCGCTTTTGTGTAAGCAGATGCAGACTTAAGTAGACGTTTGAAACTGTTTCTACTTAAAATCATACTTTGACTCTGCATCTGCATCTGCTTCATATAATCATCTCTTCTTAGCACAATGAACACATTTGGCACTCTTTTCAGACTGACGACTTTTGGCGAGAGCCACGGACCGGGCATTGGTGGCATCATCGATGGCATGCCGGCCGGCATACCCGTGGATTTGGATTTTATTCAATCAGAACTCAACCGCCGAAAACCGGGACAGAGCGCGCTGACAACGCCGCGCAAGGAAAACGACTGCGTTGAACTGCTTTCGGGCGTGTTCGACGGACGTACTACGGGCTGCCCCATCGGCTTTTTGGTACGCAATGAAAACCAACATTCGGCCGACTACGACAATATGCGCCATGTGTTCCGCCCATCGCACGCTGACTTTACTTACGAAACTAAATATGGTATCCGCGATCACCGGGGTGGCGGACGAAGTTCTGCGCGCGAAACTATTGCACGCGTGGTGGGAGGTGCCTTTGCCAAAATGGTGCTGAAAGAAAAGGGCATTCGCATCACGGCCTTTACGCAACAGGTGGGCTGGATTGCTGCCGACAAGGATTACGCTACTTACGACTTTGCGGAAATTGAACGCAACCCGGTGCGCTGCCCCGATGCGGAAAAGGCGGCTGAAATGAGCAAACTCATTGCGGAAGTGAAGGCTGAGGGCGACACAATCGGGGGCATCATTGCGTGTGTCATACAGGGCTGCCCGGTGGGACTGGGTGAACCGGTTTTTGACAAACTGCATGCGCAACTCGGAGCGGCTATGCTCAGCATCAACGCAGCTAAAGGCTTTGAATATGGCAAGGGCTTTGCGGGCGTTACAGACCGGGGTAGTGCTCAAAACGATTACTTCATTCCCGACGGAAACGGAGGCATTACCACTGCTACCAACCACAGCGGAGGCATACAAGGGGGCATCAGCAACGGACGCGACATTTACTTCCGCGTAGCCTTTAAACCCGTAGCTACGCTGCTGCAACCCCAACCCACCGTGAACGACCGCGGCGAAGCAACGGAGCTTAAAGCAAGAGGACGTCATGATGCTTGTGTGCTTCCGCGCGCTGTACCTATTGTCGAGGCGATGGCAGCAATGGTTATTTTAGATAATTATATGCTGCATAACATACGAAAATGTTAAATAGACCGATTTGCTAAGAAAACTTCGCAATTAGTTTGGTTTATTGCTAACAATGTTATATATTTGCATCACTTAGTTGTCGTGAGATAACGCTATCAAATAGTTTAGTTAAGTCTAGTTTAGTTTTTGTGTTGGTTAATGGGGGTTTCGTGGTGACGTCACCTCCATTAATTTTTTATATTCATCAGTCCACTTTTTCCTAACCCTTCAGAAATATATTCCTTCCCATGCAAATAGCTGTTATTGGTGCCGGAGCTGCCGGATGCTTTGCCGCCATTGAACTTAAACGCCGGTTACCTGATGCCGAAATTACTGTGTACGAAGCGCAAAACCGTGCGCTTGCCAAAGTGGCCATCACGGGTGGCGGAAGGTGTAACCTGACCAATTCCTTTGCTGAGGTTAAAAGCGCTGAAACCGTATATCCGCGCGGAGCAAGACTCATGAAGCGATTGCTGCGCGAATTCAGCCACCGTGATGCTTGGCAATGGTTCGAAAACGAAGGTGTGCGCCTCACTACGCAAAGCGATGAATGCGTGTTCCCGGTTTCGCAAAATGCCATGGAAATTGTCAATACTTTACTCAACCTCATGGAACGACTGGGAGTAAAGCTGAAAACGCATTGCCGCATACAGCGTATCGAACCTGACGCGGAACATTCGGCAACGATGCCGCGCTACAACATTGCATTTTCACAGGCTGGAAAAATACACAACATAACTGCCGATGCGGTTGTCATCACCACAGGCGGTAGTCCGCAAATCAAAGGATTGGACTTTCTGCAACCGCTACACCTGGAAATCATTCCGCCTGTGCCCTCTCTCTTCAGCTTCTGCATACCGAACACGCAGCTTAAGGAACTGATGGGTACAGTGGTGGAAAATGCTACAACTACTTTGTGCGGCACTAAACTGAAGGCCGGCGGACCGTTGCTCATCACGCATTGGGGATTGAGCGGACCGGCTGTGCTGAAATTATCGGCACACGGTGCACGACTGCTCGCTGAACGGAATTACCAAGCGCAAATTGCGGTGAACTGGATGGGAGGCTTAAAAGAAAACGAGGTGAAGGACCTGCTCATTGATTTGGCACAACAACACAGTTCCAAACAGCTGCAAAGCGTTTATCCCGAGGTACTGAATGCTCGATTATGGCATTTTCTGCTTGCCGAAGCCGGACTCGACCCTACGCGTCGCTGGGCTAGCATGAATGACAAGAGCTTGTCGCGACTGGCGGCTAAACTCACCAATCACCAACTTCCGGTTGAAGGTAAAAACCGCTTCAAGGAGGAATTTGTGACTTGCGGAGGTGTGGCTCTGTCAAACATCAACCCGTCCACACTCGAAGCTCGTCAGTACCCGAACATGTATTTTGCGGGCGAAGTGCTTGACATCGATGCTGTAACGGGCGGATTCAATTTGCAGGCGGCATGGACCACTGGTTTCGTAGCAGCTAAGGCTTTAAGCGGCAAATCCGAACGGTAACACTGCCTGTGAAACTTTAAGCCAAACGAACGATAACACTTAAAACGAAACTGGCTGTTTGAACCCATTTTCAAGTTGCTCAACACTCAAAAAAAAGCAGGACGCCTGAGTTTGAATCTCAGACATCCTGCCTTTTTTATTTGTATAATTTGAGTGTATGCACACGCCCAACTCTGGAAGTTACCTTTGTCTGCGTGCTTATTTTTCAATATGTACCACTGTTTGGGGGAAGGGAATATTGATGCCTTCCTGATTGAACAAATCGTAAATGCGCTGCTGTCCGTCGTAGAACACAGCCCAATAATCTTCGTTCTTTACCCAAACACGAATCACGAGGTTTACGCTGCTGTCGGCCAAGGCATCTAACCCCACAAAGGGCTTTTTACCTTCAATATCTTGCAAAATACGCTCATCTGCACTGAACATTTCATACAGTTTGGCGCGTACTTTATCTACATTCTCGCCATACTCCACACCTACCGTCCACTGCACGCGACGTATGTCCTCGCGCGAGTGGTTCACCACAACTGAGTTACTCAGCGAACCATTCGGCACATACACCGTTTTATTGTCGAAGGTGGCAATAATCGTGTGGAATATCTGTATTTCGCGAACGGTTCCGCTCACTCCCTGTGCTTCTACAACATCGCCTACGCGGTAAGGTTTGAACACCAGCACAATCAAACCACCGGCAAAATTCTGCAAATGGCCGGAAAGTGCCATACCAACTGCCACACCAGCTGAAGCGAGCAATGCTGCAAACGAAGCCGTGTTGACACCTAACGCACCGATTACTGATACTACCAGCAAGATGGTTAGTACAACTTTCAAAAAACTACGCAGAAAACTCTGCACGCCTACATCTACACTGCGGCGCTGCAACGTGCCCATTACTAGGCGCATCACCAGGCTGATAATAAACCGACCGACTATGTAGACAATGATAGCTACCAGAATATGCTTCCCGGCAGTAACGCTAAGGTCAATCAACTTATCGATGAGCACATCCATTTTCTCCACTGAAAAGAAGGAAGAAGAGGGCAACGATTCTAATAAAGCTAACATCATATTTCAAAAAGCCTGTTTTAAGAGATGCTTACTTATGTTTAATCAATCCATAGTCTGAAATAATCAGCGGCGTTTCCGGAACATCCAAAGCAGTCAGACGTTTGATTTCTTTGGCTGCACGGTGCTGAAAATCAGGTTGCGGTCCTACTCCACGGCGCTGCACAAATGAATGCAACTGACCGGCAAAGAAGCGACCGTCGCGCGTCAACGACAATTCAAGTATGGGGGCATATCCTGAAATACCTAACAGATTCATACCGTAGGGCGTACAGAAGTTGCCCAAGCTGTAAGCGATGAAATGCTCTTTGTAGAGTTCAACGGCACGCACCACATGAGGTCCATGCCCGAACACAACGTCAGCACCGGCATCTATACAGAAATGAGCAAATTCGCGCAGCGAACCTCGGTCTTCATTGTAGAACATTTCCGTTCCGTGCGGCAAACGGGCATGCCGTGCGCCTTCTGCACCTCCATGAAATGAAACAATGACAACGTCGCAAAGATTTACCAATTCAGTGATTACCTCACGCACCGTTTGCAAATCCTGATGCTTGTAGGTATAACCATTGTGGCCAAAGGCACAGAGTCCGTATTTCACCCCGTGACGCTCAATAACTACCGAAGGCGGATAATCCCTGATGCCTGCAAAAGCAATGCCTTGCTCTGTTAAGCAATGCATCGTACTGTTCACACCATCCTGTCCGAAATCAAAAGCATGATTATTGGCCATGCTCATAAAGTCGTAACCGGCCTCTTTTAACCGTGGGGCAAAAACAGTAGGGGTACGAAAAGCATAGCTGGATTTCGAAAGTATCTTATGCGTTTCACCGCTGTCGCAAAGCGTCCCCTCCAAATTTCCGGCAGCCAAATCGGCCCGTTTCAGCACCCGCTTGGCATGAACGAACAGTTGCCGCCCCTCTTGGACCGGCAACTGTTCATTCGGGTACGTTGTACCCATCATTATGTCTCCTGTAAGTGCAATGGTCAAGTGCTTTTCAGCAACCATATTTTGCGCCGTAAGCGCAATGGTTTGAAGCATAAAAGCCATGACCAGACAAACATATTTTATCACGTCTACTAGTTTTCTATGATTCTACGTGCACCCATGTAGCGACGATTGTAATAATGCTCGCTTGAGTTCGACACCTTCACACCACGCAGACTGGCATGAACAAATGAGAAATTCTCACCCGAAGGATCAACCTCAGTAACAATACCTACATGACCTACACGGCGCGAATTGCCACGTCCACCGAAGAATACCAAGTCACCCTTTTTCAAATCAGAAATGCGGGCTATGGGTGTTCCTTCGCAATACTGCGAACGCGAAGTACGCGTAATGGCTACATTGGCCTTGCCATAAACATAACTGGTAAAGCCTGAGCAGTCGAACACATTCGGTCCTTTGCTGCCCAAAGAATAGCGGGCTCCCAAATATTGAAGGGCGGTCTGCACTACATTCTCACCGAATGCAGCATTGTAATTGATGGCAGAGTGATTGACGCTAACTTCTGTAGCCTCGGCAGTTGCAATAGGAGCAACTTCAGCAACGATTCGTTCTGCTACCGGACGGTTGGGCATTTCTTCCGGCAAAATGTCTTGAGCCTGAGCTGTGAACATTGCCATCACGCCAAACGCCAAGCATGCAGCATATTTTTTAATTTGCACGTTCTTGATGGTTTAGAGTTCGAAAAAATGAGCAACGAAAAGTAACCAACGTCCGATCGCCTTCCCAAGCCTCTCTGACGTCTAAAAAACAATTACCTTCCGTTTTTTACAACGATTGCAAATTTACAAAAACTGCCTTGGAAAACCAAACGAATTAATAACTTTTAAAAAAGGATTTTTTGTCTCCCCGAAGATATTGCACACTATCTTTATTTCTGTGTGATAAGATACTGTAAATCAGCACAATCAATCAAGATTTGCGCAATACCATAGTAGGCAAAACAAGCTATATAGACACTGAGTTGTTGTTTGTTTATTCAAAGTAAGCCTCTCCCGACTCAGACTCGGCAGAGGTGGCCTCCGGCTCGTTCTGGTGGGTCACAGGCTGACGCAGGATGTCTGTACCCTGCTTGTCGGTTGCATGGGGATGCAAAACTGCCGATTTACTTTCAGTGGCTACCGAATCAAGGGTGTGCAGCGTATCGGGCTTGGTGGGCTTCACATCGCGGTTGGTGGGACCTATCATAAACGGCAAACGTTCGTTTTCACCCGAAACAATCACCTGCATGCCTCCGTAAGCATAGTTCTCTTTAATGAATATAATATTCTCCGTCTTCACACGAATACAGCCTTCTGAAGCGCGTTTTCCTATGCTACGGGGTGCATTGGTACCATGAATGCCAATACCGGTAAACTGAGGAGTTTTCAAACTCAGATAATACGGACCATAGCACCCCTTAACCATACGCCCGTCACGGGTCTTATGCACCCAATCCGTACTCTCATAAATGCCCACAATCTTGAACACACCTTCTGGTGTACGATAATCGCCCACTTCTTGCTTATTGCCGCGTTTGATACCACAGGCAATGCCGCACGAAAATAAAACACTGTCGTGCTTGTTCAACACATAAAGGCGCATTTGGGGTTTAGAAATGTAAATATAATCACCCAAACGCTCAACCAAAGGTGCATCGGTTGAATCCAAATCTGTTTGCAAGTCTAAGGCTGAATCCTGCGAAACATGATTCTCTGCTAAAGGATTCTCTGACAAGGGTTCTGTGAGTGTATCTGTCACAACATAATCGTTGGATTCATCGGCAGGCTGACTCTTTCTAAAATTGCAAGCAAACACGGCCGTTAAAGTCAAAAAGCAGCAAACACACTGCACTACAATCCTGTTCATCTGTATCTTCCTTAAATCAATTAACGAATGGGCTTTTGTTTGAAAGTACAAAGATATATCAATTCACACATTCCGACAAAATCGGAGCTGCTGAATTTCGGTATGTGAACTTGGTTGCATTCATGGGTTTCGGACAGGCCTACCTGCCCTACTTTCTTTTGTTCAAAATGTCAAAGAACGCTCTATCAAGCAAAGGATATGCTGTTTTTCCATCCGTCAAGCTAAGAAGAACCTGACTTAATCACTGGCAAAGGTACAACGCAAAACCGCCGAATCCAAATTTTTAGACGACCCGATATCGCACCTCACCTATAAACTACATGAATTACGTACTACAAACTCATTCTGACTCAAACAGTTCAAAACGGATTTTCGGCAAAGAAAAAAGTGAAATAGGGATATGCAAAACGATGAAGAAAACGAACTATCCCCAAGCAGCATCAATCCCTTACCCCCATAAACGAGCAAAGCCTCCGACGATTACTCGTCAGAGGCTTGCTTCTAAATAAAGTCGGCGGCGACCTACTCTCCCGCGGGTGTGCAGTACCATCGGCGCGCTTGG
>ERZ894240.375-NODE-375-length-50644-cov-70.054221_pt1 | contig 50644 bp, 40 predicted proteins | sample MGYA00380298_ERZ894240 | MGnify/ENA primary metagenome ERZ894240 (study PRJEB32331, sample SAMN06328419) | human gut metagenome | biome: human gut microbiome; feature: stool | host: Homo sapiens | collected 2014-06-27 ... | reverse complement strand
CTAAAAATTCCGACGTGTTTGAAGACGAAGTCAAGTTTCGGAATTTTAGTCAGATAAGTATTACTCTCTCTTTATTTTTTGACATGGAATTTAGCTGATATTTAAAAGAAATTTTAATAACTTAAATTGACTAATTAACATAAATAGCAAAGGTACTTTGTCAAAACCTAACGATACACAAGAAAAAATGAACTTAGCTAGATAAATATAAGTTTATAGATAATTACTATCTATATAAATGAAAAAAGGAGAGAAAACTCTCTCCAATTTTCAGAAAAAAACTACTATAAATAGTATATTAAATTTTGTTGTTTTTGCAAGAAATATTTTAAAAAAGTAGTAAAATATAAATTTTAATCGGCTTTTTTAATTTGGAAACTGTAAATAATCATTAAAAGTCCAGCAAATAGAAGATAGAACCCTATTATCATAGGAAGAAGAAAATCTAAAATTAAAGGACAAAGAATAATCATAACTCCAAAGATAACATCTAATATACCTCTAGTTACAGCAAGAGCTCTTAACCCATGAGTTTCAGGAATCTCATTTGCAAAAGATTTTGATTTTGTAAAGATAAGAGAGAATCCTTTAAACATAATTAAGATACCTATATATATTAAAAGTACAATTACACTTTGGAATGGATTAAGAAATATACAGATAGCTGCAAGTATATCTATAATACCATTAAAAAGTATAAGTCCCCAATGGAAATATTTATTGTGTCTACCTTTAAAAGCATAGTATACATTTAAAAATCCCATTAGTAAAAATCCATAACTTAATATATAGATAAGTGAAATAGAGAAAACCACAGGAGTAAATATTCCCATTGCTCCTGTAATAGCCAATAAGAGTCCGATTATAAGGTAATAATACCAAATCTTCTTCAATGAATCTTTTAAATCAAAGATGTCAATAAAAACATTATCAGTTAACATAAAAAACCTCCAGTAAAATTTGTTTATCTACTAGAGGTATACTCCTAATAAAAGTTAATCCTTTTTATTTTGAAAAAAATTTATTATAAATGTTTCAACAGCTATCTCATCATCAATCATACCACTTTTAATATTAAATTCTATTTCAAGTATTTTTTGTAGTTTTTCCTCTAAAAACTCAACTTGAAAATCACCTATATTTTTAAATTTTAAAAATATTTGGTAGGGATGAAAATATCCATTATCTCTTTTAAAATATTTTTTTACATTTTCAAAGATAGAATCATTAAACTTTTTATAAGAGGTATTTTTAGTTATTATATCCTCTTTAGCAAGGAGTGCTATCTTTAAGTTTAAAATCAATTCTTCAGAGATAATATATAGAAATCCCATATACTCCTTTTCATTTTGTAAAAACTCTAAAAGTGGAGTAACTTTTTTTTGATATAAAAACTCCTCAATAAGCTGTTTATGATTGTACTCTTTATTGATAGATAAGATAGGCATTACCTTTGTGAGATTAAAAAGTTCACCATCTAAGAAGTTTTTAACCTTTTCAGCCTCATTTTTTATTTTGAAGAAGTCATTTCCAACTATCTCAATAAATTTTTCAGCCTCATATTCTGAGATATTAAGCTCTTTTTGAACAAAAAATATACCTGCTTTTTTCTCATTTTCCTTTCTAAAACATATAACCTTAGCTATCTCCTCTATAGCTTTCATCGCTTTTTTAGGAACTTCATTTTTTATCTTTCCATAATCATTTAAAAATTCCTCATATACGATTATTATCTCTTTTTGAGCTAAACTAAAAAGTTTTAAAGATTTAAAAAAAGATTCGAGATTTTTTATCTCTTCAGCTCTCTTTAAAATTATCAGCTCTTTAGGAGAGAACATTGAGTTAGTAGAAACAATTTGAAAAAACTGTTCCTCCTCTTTTTGAGAGGCATCAAAAAATATTTCAGGAATTTTAGGAAACTCATTTTTTATCTTTTCCACTAACTCTTCATATTTTATTTGAAGTGGTGAAGTGTCACCATGTAAAAAATATAGCATTTTATCCTCCTAATAATTAAAACATTCATTAATCATTATATTATTTTTTATATAAAAAATCAAAGGGTTTACCAAAATTATAATTTAACAATAAATTTTAAAAACTTTAAGTAATTTTAAGTAATTTAATGTATAATAAAGTTAACTTTAGAGTAGGAGAGAAAATATTAATGAAAAAAATAGTAAGCAAAAGTTTTATACTTAACTTTTTTTATGGAGTACTATGGTTTACACCACTGTATTTTTTTGTTAGAGATTTTTTTAATATTAATGATATAGGGATTATCTTTGAGAGAGATACATTTAATATAATGTTGTTTTCTATAAAGCAAGGATTATATTCAACTTTAATAGCTCTACTTGTAGCACTGATACCAGCTTATTTAACAGCATATGAGAGGGGAACTATAAGTAAATTGTTGCAAGGATTGCTTTTTATTCCATTCTTTTTCCCTGTGATATCAACAGTTACAATTTTCTCCATAATCTTTAACTTGGAGTTTTTCAGGAATCTAAATATTTTGTACACTTTAAAAGCTATTGTAATAGCCAATGTTTTTTATAATTCCCCTATCTTTATAAAGTATATGAGTGAGGGATTAAAGAGGATTCCAAAAGAGATTGTTGAGGCTATGAAATTAGATGGAGCTGGAAAGATAAAAATATTTTTTTCAGGACAACTTCCATTGATAATGCCACAACTTTTTAGAGCCTTTATATTGGTTTTTACCTATTGTTTTGTAGGATTTGGGATAATTCTTTCATTAGGTGGAATACAGTTTTCAACTTTAGAAGTTGAAATAGCAACAACTTTAATGAGTGATCTAAACTTTTCTAAGGCTATGATATATGGATTATTACAATTTGTTATCCTTATAATTTTAAACTCTATTGGTGGAAAAATAACTGAATATGAGTTAGAGGGAGAAGAGGAGATTCAGAAACAAAATCTCTTTATGAGAGGATATTCAGTAATATACTTAATATTGCAATATTTTGTTGTATTTTCAAGTGTGGTATTCTCTTTTTATAACTATTATATAGGTAAATTTTCTTTTGATGCTTATAAAAGGATATTTTCTCAAGAGTTCAACGAGGAATTTGAGGTTATAAAGGGGATTATAAACTCTATTGGAATCTCAACAATTGTGAGCTTTATAACAGTTATCTTTATATATTTGATTATTAAAAATTACAATAGATTAATAGATATTATAATCTTTGCCAATCTAGGAGTATCTGGGGCTTTTTTAGCTATCTCACTTTTCTATCTGAATGTGTTATTTGATATTCCACTGATTGCTCTGCTGATAGTTGGATATGTATTGAGTAGTATACCTGTTGGTTATTCATTTATGTATCAATATATAAAAAAGTTTCCTAGAATTTTATTGGAAAGCTCTATGTTAGACTGTAATAATGGTTTTGAAAGATTTAGATATATTGAGTTTCCTATTTTGAAAAATCTATTTCTATCAGCATTTTTACAGATATTTGCCATTGTATTTGGAGAGTTTACAATAGGTTATACTATGCAGCTAGAGGATTTATTTCCTGTGGCATCACTTGTAAACTATTCAATGGTAGCAAATAAAAAGTATTTGGAAAGTGCTGCTTTTAGTTCAGTTATTTTAATTGTTGTGTTTATGTTTTTCATTGTTGGAGAATATTTTAAAGACAAAGAGTAGTTTTAGGGGGTAAAAATGGTTAATTTTGCAATAATTGGAACAAGCTCAATAAGTGAAAAGTTCATTGGAGCATTAAAAAATAGTGGTAAGTGCAATCTTTATGCACTTCTTTCAAGAAGTGAATCAAAAGGAAAAGAGTTTGCTAAAAAACATGGAGTTGAAAAGGTATATACAGATATTAATGAGATGTTAAAGGAGGAAAAAATAGTTGCTGTATATATAGCATCACCAAATGGAAAGCATTTTGAACAGGCAAAATTGGCTTTAGAGGCTAAGAAAAATGTTATCTGTGAAAAGCCTATTGTGCCAACTGTTGAGGAGTTTGATATATTAGTAGAGTGTGCTAAAAGAAATGGTGTTGCTATTATGGAGGCGATGAGACCAACATTGAACCCTAATTTTAAAATAATTAAAGATAGCTTAGAGAAAATAGGGGATATTAGACAATTTATGTTGAAATATTGTCAATACTCATCAAGATATGATCTTTTAAAAGCTGGAGAGGTAACAAATATCTTTAATAAAGAGATGAAAGGGGGATCTCTCTATGATATAGGAGTTTATCCATTGTATTTTGCTATTGCAATGTTTGGAGAGCCAGAGGAGTATTTTGGATATAACTATATATTAGAAAGCAGTGTAGATGGTTGTGGCTCAATTCTATTAAAATATGGGGATAAGATAGGGAATATTTCATATTCTAAGATAACTGATGAGAGATCTCAAAGTGAGATTTTAGGAGAAAAGGGATCTATTGTAATAGATAAGGTTTCACAGGTTAAAGGGATAAAGATAAAATATAGAGATGGAAAAGAGGAAAATATAGAGTTACAAGTAGCTGAAAATGATATGATTTATGAGATAGATGAATTTGTAAATCTTATTAAAAATGGAGAGATTGAATCTAAAGTAAATAGTTTTGATATATCAAGAAAAGTTGTAGAGATAATGGAAAAACTAGCTAATAGATAGGTGGAATATGTGGGGGATATTTAAAAAGAGGGATAAAATAGTAGATGATAATAGAATTTTTACAAGAAAGATAGATAATAAAGAAGATCTGTTGAAAAAAGATTTAAAAAGAGAGCTAGAAAGAAATATTAAAAATTTAGAGAAGAGAGAGGTAAAAGAGATTGATACCTCTCTTTTAAACAAGAACTATAAGATTGATTATAAAAACTCTCTCAATGAGGAGCAACTAAAGGCATTAACTTCAATAGAGGGGCAGTATTTAGTAATAGCTGGGGCAGGATCTGGAAAAACAAGAACTATAATATATAGAACAGCTTTTTTATTGGAGCAAGGGATAAAAGAGGAAGAGATTTTAATGGTAACCTTTACTAGAAAAGCTGCTGACGAGATGAAAAGCAGATTGGAAGATCTACTTGAAAGGGATATTAAAGTTGAGATTGGGACATTTCACTCTTTTTGTATGAAATTGATGGGAAAAAATAGAAATCTATTTAACTTAGAAAAGATTATAATAATAGATGAGAAAGAGAAAAAAAGTATTTTAGGGGTAATTATTAGAGAGAAAAAGTTAAAATTAGAAATTGGGAAAGAGAGAGTTTTAAATATAATTGAGGGGTTAGAAAAGGGGAAAAATATAGAAAATATCCTTACTGAGAAGGAGAAAGAGTATAGGGAAAATATTGAAAATTTAATAAGAGGTTATAAAAAATATAAGAAGATCAATAGGTTATTTGACTTTAATGATTTAATAGATAAGGTCCTTATAAAGCTAAAAAGCGACATTGATTTTAGAAGATATATTCAGAAAAAATATAGATATATAATAGTTGATGAGTACCAAGATACAGATAAAAAGCAGAGGGATATATTGAAGATGATCTGTGGAAAAGATGGGAACTTAATGGTAGTTGGAGATGATTATCAAAGTATTTATGGTTTTAGAGGGGCAGAGTTTGAAAATATTTTAAGATTTAATGAAGATTTTCCTAATAGTTATCTTATAAAGTTAGAGAAAAATTATAGAAGTACAGAGGAGATAGTGGAGTACTCCAATAAGATTGCCTCTAAATTTCATTTGAAATATAATAAAGTTTCAAAATCTACTGGGAGAAAAGGAGATAAACCAAAGATTTTAAAATTTAAAGATGAAAATCTCCAAAATAAATTTATAATTGAAAAGATATTGAAGTTTCAGAAAGATGGAATAAATTATGGTGATATGGCTATTATTTATAGGGATAGATATAGTGTAATTAAGTTGGAAAAACTTCTATTGGAAAATAGTATTCCATATGAAAAGAAGATAGATAATAGTGTTCAAGATTTTGAAATTGAGCTATATTTAAAGCTTTTAAATCTAAAGAGAGAGCCTAAAAATATTCTCTATTGGGAAGATATTTTAGAATATATCCCTAAAAATAGCAAGATCTCTATTTTTGATATATTAGATGGAAAAGAGAAAAACTCAAAGATTTTAAAAATATGTAAATGGTTAGAAAAAAATTGTAGTTTAGAAGAGAGTTTGAAAACATCTATGAATTTAATGGAAGATATTATTCAAGATAGGGTATTGAAATTTGAAAAGATAGCTGAGATAAATTCAAAAATTAATCTAAATATTGATTTAGAAAAATATATTAGAGAGTTTAATAGAGATTTAACTAGAAAAGATAATGTTGATAAAGTGTCTTTAATCTCTGTACATAGTTCAAAGGGACTAGAATGGAAGGTTGTTTTTATTCCTATGATGTTAGAGGGAATTTTTCCAAGCAGTTTAAGTGGGGAGAATTTAGAAGAGGAGAAAAGGCTATATTATGTAGCTTGCAGTAGAAGTAAGGAATTTTTATATCTGCTCTATCCAGAGTACTTTTATGAGAAGTTGGGGTATTTTAATAAGAAATCTTCTTTTCTAACTTTATAATTTGACTATTTTAATTTAAGTTAGGTTGAAATAATTTAAAATAATTTAAATTTTATATTATTGGTCTTTAATTAAAATTTTTAAAATTAAAAATATATTTTTTAAAATAGAGAAAGATAAAAAAGATTGACAAATAAAAAAGATTAATTTATAATGCGTGTATAATAAAAGATGAATAGTTCCGGTAGGTAAGGCTACTACAGGGATATGGGTTGCTGCCGCAAAATAGTGGAGACACTATGAGATGGTTTGAACAGGCAATATCGAAAACAAGGTATTATCTAATGCAATTTCACCGCCCTGCAGAGTTAAAGCTCAAACGGTGGCAGAGATGAAAAAATGATATTTTTGTTTTTATTTCTGAAGTTTTTATGGTTTATAATTCCATTTCACCGTTATTGCTGTGAAGTGGAATTTTTTATTTATTAAATTTTTTAAAAAAGGAGGAAAAGGTTATGGATACGGAAAGTAGGGGCATGCAACTAAAAAAACAGAATAGTTTCATTACAGATATTTTTAGTATCTGTAATATTTTTTCTCATAAATAATAGGTTTTGTTCTTTTAGTTGTACGCCATATTATTTAAATTCTATTTTAAGGAGGATATGGCAATGAAAAAAACTATGAGAAAAATTAAAAAAGAGTTAGAGAAGAAAAATTTAAAATTAGAAGATAACAATACTTTTAAAGAGTTATCTTTTCTAAAAATTGAGGAAGTTTTAAAAAAATTTAATTCTAGTCTTAATGGATTAGAGGAACATCAAGTAGAAGAAAATAGAGAGAAATATGGAGAAAATGTAATTATACATGGAAAGAAGAAAAACCTTATTAGAAAAATAACAGAGGCTTTTATAAATCCTTTTACAACAATTTTATTTTGTCTTGTTATTATATCAATAGTAACAGATATAATAATTCCATTACATACAAATTCTCCAGAAGATGTAAGCTATACTACAGTTATTATAATTACAACAATGGTTATGATATCAGGATTTTTACGTTTTATTCAAGAAAGTAAAAGTAGTAATGCAGCAGAAAAACTTACAGCTATGATAACAACAACAGCTTCTATAAAAAGAGCTTTTGAAGATAAAAAAGAGATAGATATAAAAAATATAGTTGTTGGAGATATTATATTTTTTGCTGCTGGGGATATGATACCAGCAGATGTAAGAATTATTCAAAGTAAAGATTTTTTTGTAAGTCAATCTTCTCTTACAGGAGAGAGTGAGCCAGTAGAAAAAATTCCAGAAGGTACAAATTCAAAAGAAAAATCTATTACAGAATTAGAAAATATTATTTTTATGGGAAGTAATGTTATAAGTGGTTCAGCAGTAGGAATAGTAGTTTCAGTTGGAAATAACACTGTTTTTGGAAAAATAGCAGAATTAATAGCAGAAGATTCTCCTGCTTCAAGCTTTGAAAAAGGAGTAAACTCTGTATCATGGATACTTATTCGTTTTATGCTTGTAATGGTACCAGTTGTATTTTTTATAAATGGTTTCACAAAAGGAAGTTGGATACAAGCTCTTTTATTTGCAATTTCAGTTGCAGTTGGACTTACTCCAGAGATGTTGCCAATGATTGTGACTACAAGTCTTGCTAAAGGTGCTGTAGCTATGGCAAAGAAAAAAACAATTATAAAAAATCTTAATTCAATTCAAAACTTTGGTTCGATAGATATATTATGTACAGATAAAACTGGTACAATTACACAGGATAAAGTAGTTTTAGAATATCATATGGACGTTCATGGAAAAGAAGATAATCGTGTGCTACGTCACGCATTTCTAAATAGCTGGTTTCAAACAGGACTTAAAAATCTTTTAGATTTATCTATAATAGAAAAAACAAATGAGGAGTCTATAAAAGATTTTTCTTTAAAAAATATTGAAAATTTATATTCAAAAATAGATGAAATACCTTTTGATTTTTCTCGTCGTCGTATGACAGTTGTTGTAGAAGATAGAAATAAAAAAACTCAAATGATAACAAAGGGTGCAGTTGAAGAAATTTTATCTATATGTAAATTTGTAGAGTATAATGGAAATATTGAAATTTTAGATAAGAATCTTAGAGAAGAAATAATGAATACAGTAAGAGGTTTTAATGAGGATGGACTTAGAGTTATTGCTGTTGCACAAAAAAATAATCCTTCACCTATTGGAAAATTCAGTGTAAAAGATGAAGAAAATATGGTTCTTATTGGATATCTTGCATTTTTAGACCCTCCAAAACCAACAACTGCCGCTGCTATAAATGCATTAAAAGAATATGGTGTAACAACAAAAGTTCTTACAGGAGATAATGATCAAGTTACAAAAAGCATTTGTGGAAAAGTTGGAATAAATATAGATGAAATTCTTTTAGGAAGTGATATAGATAATATGACAGATGAAGAACTAGGAGAAAAATCAGAAATTATAAGTATTTTTGCAAAACTTTCTCCAGCTCAAAAAACAAGAGTGGTAAAAGTTCTTCGTAATAAAGGGCATATAGTTGGATTTATGGGCGATGGAATAAATGATGCTTCAGCTATGAAAGAGGCAGATATTGGAATATCAGTAGATACAGCAGTTGATATTGCAAAAGAGGCAGCAGATATAATTTTACTTGAAAAAGATTTAATGGTTCTTGAAGAAGGAATAATTGAAGGAAGAAAGACATATGCTAATATGATAAAGTATATAAAAATGACAGCTTCATCTAATTTTGGGAATATGTTTTCAGTTCTTATTGCAAGTGCTTTCATACCATTTCTTCCTATGATGAGTATTCATCTTATTGTTTTAAATCTTATTTATGATTTATCTTGTACAGCTATTCCTTGGGATAATGTAGATAAAGAGTTTTTAAAGGTTCCAAGAAAGTGGGATGCTTCATCAATAGGAAAATTTATGTTATGGATTGGTCCTACAAGCTCAATTTTTGACATTACTACATATATAATTATGTATTTTATTATTTGTCCTATGTTCTCAGATGGACTTACTTATCATATGATTTCTAATGTGGGAACTCGTGAAATATATGAAGCAATGTTTCAAACAGGATGGTTTATAGAGTCAATGTGGACTCAAACTTTTGTTATTCATATGATAAGAACTTCAAAGATCCCATTTATTCAAAGTAGAGCTTCAAAGAGTGTATTTTTTATGACAATGATAGGAATAGGAATGATTTCTATTTTACCTTACACTCCTCTTGCTACTATATTAGGACTTGTAAAATTACCATTAATGTATTGGTTCTTTTTATTATTAACTATTGTAGCATACACAATACTTGTAACTTTTGTTAAGAAAAAATATATAAAATATTATGGAGAATTTTTATAGAAAATAAAATGGAAAGTAAACAGGCACGAAGTATGGTTGCCTGTTTTTTAATTCCTGCTTCTTGATGAGTTAAGAAAAGTATTTTGAATAATAAAATTAAAATATTTTAATTTTATGGTATAATTTAAGTAACAATCTTATTAAAGAAAGGAAAAATTATGGATATAAAGCTAAAAAAAGATATATATGAAGAGATTAAAGGGTTATTAAAATCAGCTAGAGAAAATATAGTATCAACGATAAATTCTACTATGGCAAAAACCTATTTTTTAATAGGAAAAAGAATTGTTGAAGAGGAGCAAAACGGAGAGAAAAGAGCTGAATATGGAAAAAAGTTAATAAAAGAATTGTCTAAAAAATTAACTAAAGAATTTGATAAAGGATTTTCTGAAAGAAATTTGGAACAAATGAGAAAATTTTATTTAGCTTATTCAATTCCGCAGACACTGTCTGCGGAATTCAGATTAAGTTGGTCACACTACCTTATCCTTATGAGAATGGAAAATTTAGATGAGAGAAATTTCTATGAGATAGAGGCTATTGAGAATAATTGGAGCTTGAGAGAGTTAAGAAGACAGATAGATTCTACTCTGTATGAAAGATTAGTTTTAAGTAGAGATAAAGAAAAAGTAAAATCCTTAGCTTTAAAAGGACAAATTATTGAAAAGCCAGAAGATATAGTAAAAGATCCATATATTTTAGAGTTTTTAGGATTAGATGAAAGAAGTAATTATTCTGAAAATGAATTAGAAACAGCTATTATAAATAATTTAGAAAAATTTATTATGGAATTAGGAAAGGGATTTTTATTTCAAGGTAGGCAAGTAAGATTTACTTTTGATGAAGAACACTATTTTGTAGATCTTGTGTTCTATAATAGATTATTAAAATGTTTTGTTCTTATTGATCTAAAAATAGGAAAATTAAAACATCAGGATTTAGGACAAATGCAGATGTATGTAAATTATTATGATAGATATGTTAAGCTTGATGATGAGAATAAGACAATAGGAATAATAATTTGTAGAGATAAAAATGATACTTTGGTAAAAATGACTCTTCCAGAAGATAATCAACAGATATTTGCAAGTAGATATATGACTGTATTACCTTCTAAAGAGGAGTTTAAGAAAATAGTTGAAGGAAAATAAAAAATAGGAGGAGATTTTATGGATCAAGTAGTAGAAGCAGTAAAATCAATGTTAGGAACAACATATATAGATAGTTATTTAGCTGAATTTGAAAGACAAAAAGGAGAAAAATTAACAGATATGGAGCAATTAGGAGTAAAATTATTTTTCTCTGGAGCAACATATGAATATGAATCTGTAGTTGAATCATTAGATAATATGGATATGAAGTTGTTAAGAGATATTTTAAATGATAATCCAGGTCCAGAAGAAAAAAATGATGAAATTATAGATAGTGTTATCAATCTAATTAAAGGTTTTGATATACCTCAAATGAAAGAGGCACTAAACTTCTTTTCTTCAAACTTTGAGAAAATAACTGTTGATAACTATATGGAAAAATTAAATCTGAAATAAATAATTTATAATGTGATACTACTTTGATAAGGGAGATAGAGAGATTTTATCTCCCTTTATTATTAAAATAGAGGAGTAATTATGAGAAAAGAGATTTGGGAAATTGCAATAGGCTTAAACAAAGTTGATAACTTAGTCCCCTCTGACTATTTAAGAGAGTTAATTAACAAAAATCTGTCTTGTGGTGAGATAGAAAAAGAGATTTTAAAATACTATGAATTTAGAGATTTAACATTAAAAACAGAGAAAAACTTAAAAGAGTGTGATTTAGTTTCTATTAGAGTAGTAAAACTTTTAGAGAATAGTGATTTTGAATTTTCTATTGAGTATTTAAAAGAGATTCATAAGAAACTATTTAGTGATATTTTAAAAGAAAGTTATGTTGGAGTATTTAGAAACTATAATATCAGTAAGAATGAAAGAATTTTAAATGGCAAATCTGTAATCTATGGTGATTATAGAGAAATTATTGAGTGTTTGAACTATGATTTTGAAAGAGAAAAGAAAACTGATTATAAGGTTTTATCATCAAATGAAAAAATAAAGAAATTATCTAAATTTATCTCATCTATATGGCAAGTACACCCATTTATTGAAGGGAATACAAGAACAACTGCTATATTTTTAATTAAATATTTAAAAAGTTTAGGAGTTGAAATAAATGAAAATATCTTTATAGAAAATTCACCATATTTTAGAAATGCACTTGTACTATCTAATTATTCAGATAGAGAATTTAAAATATCCTATAATTACAGGTTTTTAGTATCATTTTTTACAAAATTAATAGTAGATTATGATGAAAAATTACTATTGATAGAATCACCAGAGGTAAATCAAAAAAGAATGTATATTTGTGACTATTTTTATAGAGTTATTGATAAAATGGCACAACTTCAAATCTATCTAAATTCAGAGAAAGTTAATATTTCATCTAATAGAGAGATGTTAGAGCAATTTATTTGTATAGAGGAATTAGATGATTTTGTAGCACTTTTAAAGGAGTTGAATTTGCCAAGATATGAAGATATTAAACTTTTTGTTAGAGTAATAAAAGAAAATTATAGAGTGATGTTAAGGCAGAGTGAGTGTGCTAAGGTAATGGAGTTAATGATTCACAATAAAAGTCGTATAAAGGGAGTATTTTTTCCAAACTATGTGACACGTGAACTAGAGCTTGTTTTTTCTGAGGATTATAAATTTAGTAGAAAGGTTGATTTAATTAGGAAATTGATTGAACATTTTCCAAGTTAAATAATAAAAAAGCTCTCAAATTTGAGAGCTTAATAATCAAGTAAATGGTGCCTGAAAAGGGACTTGAACCCTTACTCCTTCATCAGGAAACGGATTTTGAGAAATCTAATCAGAAGAAAATATAATTAGTTAAAAGCTATAAAAGTTGATTTTTATGGCTTTTTTTGATGTTTTAAATCCTAAAAATTTTAAATCGTCCTAAATATTTTTTCAAAAACGGACGAACAAGGACGAGTTTGATTTTTAGGAGGCTTAGAATGGCAATAGTAAAAATAATAAAAAGAGAAAATCCATATATTCAAATTGATAAAACAGGAATTAATGATAATAGATTATCATGGGGAGCTTCTGGACTTTTGACATATTTAATAGGAAGACCTGAAGATTGGAAGATTAATTTAAATCATTTAGCAACTGTAAAAGATAAAGATAAAAAAGATAAAACAAGAGGGTATTTAAATGAGCTTAGAGAGTTTGAATATTGTCATTATTTTGAAATTAGGAAATCAGGAAAGATAATAGAAAATTTTTATCTTGTTTTTGAAGTACCTACAAAATATGAAGAAATTTTAGAAAATTTTATAGAAATTCCTGAAAACTGCACTGTACATTACAAAGAAATATCAAGTCAGAAAAAAGAAAAAGAGAGAAAAAAAAGCATTGATAATAAAGAAGTTTCACCGCAATTGGAAAATCCGATTTCGGCTAAACCGACTTCGGTAAATCCAACACTACTAATAAAAGAATATACTAAAGAAAGAAATACTAATAATAGAACTACTACTAAGGATATAAAAAGTGAGTATAAACAAGAAGAAAAAAATAGTAGTAGTTATGATTTTTTAGATAAAAATATTTTTAATTTGCTTAACAATGCTACTAAGAAAAATATTAGAAAAAACATTAAAGACTTAACAGAAGAAAAATTTGCAGAAATATATAATTTAACATTGGAATGTATTAAGCAAGGTAAAGGACAAAATTTTAATGCTATTCTTTACAAAGGACTTAATAATGAATGGGAATTTACAACTTGTAATATTAAATCAGAAGAGCCAAAATTACTAGAAGAAAACAAAAGAAAATGGCTTTCTTATTTTGCTGGAATAATTTCTGATAAAAATTTAAAGAATGAAATTGAAAGCATAATAGTAAATATTCCCATTGAAGTACTTAATACAAATAAAAATACACTTGCTAGAATGAATACTTTTGAGTTTAAGCAACATTTGCTTTATCTAAGAAAAAAGTGTTAGTATCACACTATTTATTAAGTTTTATTTTTTAATTTTTCAGATATTAAAAAGCAAAACTTTTGTACTTTGATTAGCTATAAAATAGTGTGAGCAAGCTACTCAAATATGCTGTCGCAATTTGAAGCTTGTTAGGGGAAAAATTCCCCTAATACCCCTTTTAATTTTTATATTTTTTTCTTTTTTCGTAAGAAAAAATTTATAAAAATTTTATGTGAAAGAGAGGTTATTTATGAAAAAAGATTTAAGACAATTTACAGTAAGATTAACAGAAGATGACCATATAAAATTAATCTATCAAGCAAAGAAACTTAATATAAGTCAAGCTGAATTTTTGAGAGAGTTAATAAGAAAAAATCTGCTTTATGATATTAAAGAATATAATGAGCTTCTTGATGATTTAAGAAAAGCTATAAGAAATTTATCAAATAATATCAATCAGATTGCTAAAAAAATAAATAGTACTGCAATGATAAATGAGCTTAATGAAGCTGAAAAACTTCATGAGGAGATTGTAAAAATATGGCAATTATTAAAGTCGTAAAAAAAAGTGGCAAGACTCACACATCTCTCAAAAAAGTTTTAAATTATGTTGGAGAAAAAGCATGTGAAACTCACGGAATAAATTGCAGTGAAAATTATCAAAAAGTAGCTTATGAATTTTTTGAAACTAAAGATTATTTTAAAAAGATAGATGGCAGACAATATCGCCATTATATTCAAAGTTTTTCTCCTAATGAAGTATCAAAAGAAAAGGTGTTAGAAATTGCTGTTAAGTGGGCTGAAAAATCTTTTCCAGGACACGAAGTTTTTATAGCTGTCCATGATGACAAAGCACATCTTCACAGTCATTTTATAGTTAATACTGTAAGCTTTGAAACTGGAGAAAAATTACACGAGGAAGCTCGTAATTTAGCCTTTAAAAAAGAGCTAAATGATGAGATATGTATTGACTATGGAATTAATAACAAAGAAATCAAAAGGCAAAAAGGCGATGTAGTAAGTTATGATAAAAATAAATATCAAATAATTAAAAAAGGGGCAGACATAACAAGACTAGCAAAAAAAATAATAAAAAATATGAAAGTATCCACATCAAAAGAAAATTTTATTTTTAACATGCAAAAAGATGGATATTCTACAGAATGGACAGAAAATAAAAAGCATATTGTTTTTACAGTTGACCAAAATATTCTTAAAGGGAAAAAAGACAAGTTTAGACTTTCTAATTTAGAAAAGACTTTTAATATTCCTGATTTTAATAAAGATAAACTATTAGAGATTTTTAAATTGAATAAAGAAAATGAAAGAACGGAAAGTCTAAATAAAATAGCCTCTCAAATGGGGTTTGAAAAACCAAAAGAAAAAAATACCATAGAGAAAAAATTACAAGAAAAAGATTTGAAAGCACCTAAAAAGCAAGAAAAAGGTTATGACTTTGAATTGTAGGAGGATTTATGAATATTAATGATTTATCAAATAACAATGAAAATATAATTAAAACTTTGGATAATGTTTCCTTAAAAGTAAAAGCTGAAAATCGTTTGGCTGAACTTGATAAAAAATCAGAAGAAGTAATTAAAACTCTTGAAAATTTTTCTGGAAAAATTCCTGCAATGATAGAAAGAATAGAAACCATAAACAAAGAATTAAAACTTGATGAATTTAAGAAAATTTTACTAAACATAGAAAAAAATTCATCTGATATTTTAGATATAAGCCAAAATATAGAAAATAGTAATAAAACTACAGCTAAAAAGGCAGAAGAACAAATTATGTTAATTTCTGAAAAAGCTAATAAAAATATAAATAAAAGAGAGTATTTTTACTATTTACTAGATAAAAGTATTTTAATTATTTTTGTTGCAACTTTTGTAATTAACATTGCTATGATGTTTTTTTATAAAAGACAATTAAATCAAGTAACATATGAGTTTAATAAAATTCATAATATTTTAATGTCTAATGAAAAATATTGGATAGATAAAGATAATTTTGATATTTTTATTAAACATAATAAAAATCCTCATTAAATATGATATAATTATATAAAATAGTTTAATTATTTTAATTCTTTACGTGAGGGTAATTATGATAGATAAGGAAAAACAAAATATAGAATGGAAAGAAACTTGGAAGGAAGACTATTTAAAATGGATTTGTGGTTTTGCTAATGCTCAAGGTGGTAAAATTTATATAGGAAAAAATGATGATGGAACAGTTACAGGAATTACAAATGCCAAAAAACTTTTGGAAGATATTCCTAATAAAGTAAGAGATGTTCTTGGAATAATCGTTGATGTAAATTTATATTCAGAAAAAAATAAAGACTATCTTGAAATAGTAACTCTACCAAGCTCATATCCTGTAAATTATAAAGGGGAATATCATTACAGAAGTGGAAGTACAAAACAGCTTTTAAAAGGAACAGCATTAACACAATTTCTTTTTGAAAAAACAGGAATAACATGGGATAGTATACCTCTTGATAATCTTTCAGCTGATGATTTTTGGAGAGATAGTTTTGATATTTTTAGAAAACAAGCTATTTTAAGTAAAAGAATGGATGAAAAAGATTTGAATATGACAAATGAACAGCTTTTAGATAGCTTAGGACTTATTAAAGATGGAAAAATTTTAAGAGCAGGAATGATGTTATTCCATCAAAATCCTGAAAAATGGATTAATGGTTCATATATAAAAATTGGATATTTTGAAAGTGATTCTGAAATAAGTTATATGGACGAGATACACGGCTCTTTAATATCTCAAGCTGATAAAGTTATAGACCTTATCTTTACTAAATATTTAAAAGCTAATATAACTTATGAGGGAGTTACAAGAATAGAAACATATCCATTTCCAAAACCAGCTATAAGAGAAGCTGTTTATAATGCCATAGTGCATAAAAATTATGCAACACAAATTCCTATTCAAATAAGTGTTTATAAAGATAAATTATATATTTCTAATGACTGTATTCTTCCATCAGGTTGGACAGTTGAAACTTTAATGGGAAAACACCGTTCAAAACCATTTAACCCAAATATCGCCAATGGATTTTTTAGAGCAGGATTTATAGAAACTTGGGGAAGGGGTATTGAAAAAATATGTGAGGCTTGTAGAAATTATGGCACAACACTTCCTGAATATACAGTTTATCCTGAAGATATAATGATAAAATTTGAAGCTTTAAATACCGACATAAATACCGACATAAATACCGACATAAATACCGACACAGATTTTAAAGCAGAAAAACTTTTAGAATATTTAAAAGAAAATCCAAAAGTTACACAAAAAGGACTTGCAGAATATTTTAATGTAACAAAAAGAACAATAGAAAGAAATATGAATATATTGAAAAAAGAAAATCTAATTGAAAGAGTTGGAAATAACCGTTCAGGGTACTGGAAAATTTTAAAGTAAAAGGACAGTGAATTTATGGATATAGAAATAAAAAAAGATATATACGAAGAAATTAAAAATTTATTAACTTCTGCTAGGAATAGTATTACATCAAATATAAATTCAACAATGGCAAAAACTTATTTTTTAATAGGCAAAAGGATTGTTGAAGAGGAACAAAACGGAAATGAAAGAGCAGAATATGGAGATAATTTAATAAAAAATTTATCTTTAAGATTAACTAAAGAATTTGGTAAAGGTTTTTCAAAGACAAATCTTAAACAAATGAAAAGTTTTTATCTTGTATATGGAAAAGGTCAGACACTGTCTGACCAATTCAAATTAAGTTGGTCTCATTATCTTATTCTTATGAGAATGGAAAACTTAAATGAAAGAAATTTCTATGAAATAGAAGCAAGTAAAAATAATTGGAGCTTAAGAGAATTAAGAAGACAAATTGATTCTGCTTTATACGAAAGACTTATTCTAAGCAGAGATAAAGAAAGAGTAAAAGAGTTAGCTTTTAAAGGGCAAATAATAGAAAAGCCTGAAGATATCATAAAAGACCCTTATATTTTAGAATTTTTGGGACTTGAAGAACAAAATAATTATTCAGAAAATAAATTAGAAACTGAAATCATAAATAATCTTGAAAAATTTTTACTTGAATTAGGAAAAGGTTTTACTTTTGTAGGAAGACAAGTGAGATTTACTTTTGATGAAAAGCATTTTAGAGTAGATTTAGTATTTTATAACAGAATTTTAAAATGTTTTGTGTTGATTGATTTAAAAATAGGGGAAGTTACTCATCAAGATTTAGGTCAAATGCAAATGTATGTAAATTATTATGATAGATATGTAAAACTTCCTGATGAAAATAAAAGTATAGGAATAATCATTTGTAGAGAAAAGAACGATACTTTGGTAAAATTAACTCTTCCAGAGGATAATAATCAAATTTTTGCTAGCAAGTATATGACAGTTCTTCCATCTAAAGAGGAGTTTAAGAAAATAATAGACAATACAGATAAGTAATAAAAAAAAGTCCAAGCAAATAAAAACTACTTGGATTTTTTATTTTGTAAACAAATTCTTTATAAAATAAAAAATAAAACTTATGATAAATCTTTGTAAAAATGCTAATTTAAAAGCTCCAGAGATAAAAGAAACAGGTAATTCAGTAGTATTAACATTTTATAGAGCTGTGCCGGATAGTGCCGGATTGATACTAGATAATGCCGGATTAAATAATTTATCTGAAACAGAAGAAAAAGTATTTGTTCTAATTAATGATAAAACAACAAGAAAAGAAATTCAAGAAAAGTTATCTTTCAGTGAAAGAACAATAAGAAAAACTTTAAGTGCTTTACAGGAAAAAGGACTGATAGAAAAAGTTGGTAAAGGACCTGCAACATATTATAAGAAAAAATAAAAGTGCAGACACTGTCTGCAGAATTAAAAAAGTCCAAGTAAATAAAATTGCTTGGATTTTTATTTTTCAAAAAAATTTCTTTAGAAAATAAAAAATAAAACTCTTAATAAATATGATATAATTAGATATAAGATAAATAAAATGTTTTAAGTGGATAAAAAATAAAAAACTTGGAGGAAATAGATGGCAAAAGCACCAGCAAAAGAAAATTTTAAAGATACATTATGGAAAGCCTGTGATAAATTAAGAAATAATATGGATCCTGCCGAGTATAAATATGTTGTACTTGGACTTGTATTTTTAAAATATATCAGTGATAGTTTTGAAGAAAGATATAAATTTCTTGTAGAAGAAGGGGAAGGATACGAAGAAGAAAGAGATGAATATACAGCAGAGAATATATTCTGGGTTCCTAAAGAGGCTAGATGGTCAGAAATAGTTAAATCTGCTAAAACTCCTGAAATAGGAATAAAAATAGATGAGGCTATGTATGCAATAGAAAAAGAAAATCATTCTTTAAAAGATGTTTTATATAAAGTTTATTCAAACCCATTATTAGATAAAGGAAAATTAGGAGAGCTTATTGATATAATCGGAGGAATAAATCTTCAATCTAAAGATGAAAAAGGACAAGATATTTTAGGGCAGGTTTATGAATTTTTCTTAGGAAAATTTGCAAATTCTGAGGGAAAAAATGGAGGACAATTCTATACCCCTGAATGTATTGTAAAAACTATTGTATCATGTCTTGAGCCGACAAAAGGAAGAGTATATGACCCTGCTTGTGGAAGTGGTGGAATGTTCGTTCAGTCTGAAAAATTTATACAAGCTCACAGTGGAAGATTAAAAGATATTTCTGTTTTTGGTCAAGAAAGTAATGGAACAACTTGGAAACTTTGTAAAATGAACCTTGCAATCAGAGGAATTGAAGTTGACCTTGGAGAAGAGCCAGCAGATACATTTACTAAAGACCAACATAAAAATAAGAAAATGGATTATATAATGGCAAATCCTCCATTTAATGTTAAAGATTATTGGGCAGAATCACTTGTAGGAGATGTAAGATGGCAATATGGAACACCTCCAGAGGGAAATGCAAACTATGCTTGGCTTCAACATATGATACATCATTTAGCACCTAATGGAACAGCAGGAATAGTTCTTGCAAATGGTTCTTTATCTTCTAATACATCAGGAGAGGGGGATATAAGAAAAGCTATGCTTGAAGATGATATTGTTGATTGTATAGTGGCTTTACCTGATAAATTATTTTTAACTACTGGTATTCCTGCTTGTCTATGGCTTTTAAATAGAAATAAAAATAATCCTAAACATAGGCAAAGAGAAAAAGAAGTTTTATTTATAGATGCTAGAAAAATGGGAACTCTTGTTGAAAGAAGTTTAAGAGTTTTAACAGAAGAAGAAATTCAAAAAATAGCTGATACATACCATATGTGGAAAGGTTCATATAATGGAGATGAAGAATATATGGATATTTTAGGATTTTGTAAAAATGCTACATTAGAAGAAATTAAAAATAATGATTATGTTTTGACTCCTGGAAGATATGTAGGGATTGAAGAAGAGGAAGATGACGGAATACCTTTTGAAGAAAAAATGAAAACATTAACAGCCGAACTTTCAGAACAGTTTAAAAAGAGCAGAGAACTTGAGGAAGAAATCAAGAAAAATTTAAAAGCTCTTGGATTTGAAATGTAGGTGAAAAACAATGAATGAATGGAGAAAAGTTAAATTAGGAGAAATTGGAGAAATAGTTTCAGGAGGAACACCAAAAACAACAATTAAAAAATATTGGAATGGAAATATTAGTTGGCTTACTCCAAAAGATTTTTCTAATAAAAGCTATAATAAATACTGGAATAAGGGAGAAAGAAGTATAACAAAAGAAGGATTAGAAAATTCAAGTGCAAAATTATTACCAAAAGGGACTGTACTTTTTACTTCAAGAGCTCCTATAGGCTATATTGGTATAGCTGAAACTAATTTATGCACTAATCAAGGATTTAAAAATATTGTTGTAAACGGAGAAAATTCAAATGAATTTACTTATTATCTGTTAAAATTTATAACTCCTCAAATAATTAATATAGCAGGAGGGTCTACTTTTAAAGAAATTTCTGCTACAGCTTTAAGAGATTTTGAAGTATGTATTCCTAAAAGTAAAAAATACCAAGGAAAAATAGCAAAAATTTTATCTGATATAGATAAAAAAATAGAATTAAATAATAAGATAAACGATAATTTAACAATTTTTTTGTTAATTATAATTCTATTTTCTCTACATCAATTTCTCCATTCATTAACCTTGGTAATAAGTAATTTTTTAAATTTATTAGTTTTTCACTTGCTATTTGATTATTTTTAATATTTTCAAATAAAGGTTTAACTAAATTATAAAAATTTTCTAGGTCTTTTTCTTGAGGAACAATAAAAGGCATTTCTTTTATTATTTTAGAATTAACAGCTGTAGCTATTGAGGAAGTACTTCCCAATGTGTTAAAATTAAATTTTTTTAAATAACAATATAAATATTCTGTAGCTCCTTTTTTATCTGTCAAAAAATGAGCAATGGCTTCATTAGTAGTTGTTTTATCAAGATAAGTAATTGCAATTCTTCCTATTGTTAGTTTAAAACTTAATAGAAGTGTATTTTTAGGAATAATTTTTATATTACATTTCTTTATAGCTTCATCAGTTAAATATTCAGAACTTTTATTAATATAAATTCCTGAAGATTTCATATCTAAAATGGATACCCAAAGATTATTATCAGAATTATTAGAAAAGTACTCTTGATTTTTACGAGGTGGAGTTTTTCCAATAGAAATATCAAAATATTCATTCATTTTACACTCTTTTTTTATTATATTATTAGAAAAAATATTTTGATAAATTAAAAAAATTAACTTTTCTAAATTATCGTTTATAATCATAATTGAATATAAAATTAACTTCTTACAACGGCAAGGAGTTTAAAACGTCAAGAAATGCCGTTGGGTACTTTCTTGAAACTAACGGAGGGAAAATGAATATAAAAGAAAAAATTGTCCACAATGTTATTCAAGAAATGTTACCTTTTTTGACAAATAGTCAATTAGAAAAATTAAAAAAAGTTTTGTCTTTTGAATTAGAAAATATAAAAATTTCTAAAAATAAAAAAGATAATTTACAAAGTGAATCTAATTCAAAATTATTAGAGGTTTTTATATCTGCAAAACGTGTTGAGGGTTGCTCTGAAAAATCTTTAAATTATTATAAAACAGTTATTGAAAAAATGATGATAGGAATAAACAAACCAATTAAAGAGATAGTAACAGATGATATAAGAACATATCTAACAACTTATCAAGAAAATAAAAATATAAGTAAGACAACAATAGATAATATGAGAAGAATTTTTTCAAGCTTTTTTTCATGGCTTGAAGATGAAGATTATATTTTAAAAAGTCCTGTAAGAAGAATACATAAAATTAAATCTGCAACTATTATAAAAGAAACTTATACCGATGAATCATTGGAAATTATGAGAGACAGTTGCAAAAATTTAAGAGATTTAGCTTTAATAGATATGTTATCTTCAACAGGAATGAGAATAGGAGAATTGGTTCTCTTAAATATAGAAGATATTAATTTTAATGAAAGAGAATGTATAGTTTTTGGAAAAGGAAACAAAGAAAGAATAGTATATTTTGATGCAAGAACAAAAATACATTTAAAGAATTATTTAGAAAGTAGAAAAGATAAAAATAATGCTCTTTTTGTATCATTAAAAGAGCCATACAATAGAATTACAATAGGAGGTATCGAAACAAGATTAAGAAAAATGGGAAAAGAACTTGATATTCCAAGAGTTCACCCACATAAATTTAGAAGAACTTTAGCAACTGTTGCAATAGATAAGGGAATGCCTATTGAACAACTTCAAAGACTTTTAGGTCATCAACGAATTGATACAACTTTACAATATGCAATGGTAAAACAAAATAATGTTAAACTAGCACATAAAAAATATATAAGTTAAAATTAAAAATTATGGAGAAAATATGGAAAATAAAAATGAATGGAGAAAAATTAAATTAGGAGAAGTTGCAGAATATATATCTGAAAAAATTAATTCTAGTATTTTAGAAAGGAAAAATTATATTTCTACTGAAAATATGCTTCCAAATAATAATGGAATAACTTTAGCTTCTAGTATTCCAATAAATACAAAAGTTAATAAATTCCAAGAAGAAGACATTTTAATTTCTAATATAAGAACATATTTAAAAAAAATATGGAAAGCAACTTTTAATGGTGGAAGTTCAAATGATGTTTTAATAATTAGAAAAACTAAAAATAATATTTTAAGCAAATATATATATTATACATTGACACAAGATTCTTTTTTTAATTATGCAACTGCTACTTCTAAAGGAACAAAAATGCCTCGTGGAGACAAAGATTCTATAATGAATTATGAATTTCTGCTTCCAAGTTTGCAATTTCAAAAAAAAATAGTAAAAATTTTATCAGATATAGATGAAAAAATAGAATTAAATAATAAGATAAACGATAATTTAGAAAAACAATGTATAACTATATTTAAAAAAATGTTTTCATCAATTTTTTATGGAAGTTCTAATGTAGGTAATTATTTAAAGCCAAAACATGGAAAAAATCTATTATCTAAAAATGCTATTTTAGGAGATGTCCCCGTTGTTGCTGGAGGGTTAGAGCCAGCTATTTATCATAATAAATCAAATACACAATCACCTGTAATAACTATTTCAGCATCAGGAGCAAATGCAGGTTTTATACGTTTATGGCATATTCCTGTTTGGTCTTCTGATTCATCTTATATAGATTATTCAGTATCAAAATATATTTATTTTTGGTATGTATTTTTAAAATTAAGACAAAATGAAATTTATGATTTACAATCTGGTTCAGCACAACCTCATATTTATCCCAAACATTTAGAAGAACTTTCAACAGATGAACTTGATATAAAGTTAGTTGAAAATTTTAATGAAATAACTTCAAGTTTTTTTGAAAAAATTGGGAAAAATAATATAGAAAATAAAAAGCTAAGTAATTTAAAAAATTATTTATTACCGAAATTAATGAATGGAAAAATTGATGTAGAAAATATAGAATTATAAATAATAACATAAAAATTAAATTATCGTTTATAATCATAATTAAATATAGAATATTTTTATTTTTTATCATTTTGCATATATTAAAACTTAAGGGGGATAGCATATGAATTTTACAGAAGACCAATTAGAACAAGCATTTCTTGAAATACTTGAATCTCTTGGTTGGGAACATATTGATGGAAGAAAAGACGAAATTGAAAGAGAAGATTATCACGAAGTTATTCTTGAAGAAAATCTAAGAAATGCTGTTTATTCAATAAATAAAAATATGCCTACATCTGCAAAAGAAGAAGCTATAAGAAAAGTTCTTCATCTGTCTACTCCAAATTTAATAAAAACAAACGAAGAATTTCATAAAATGCTTACTGAGGGAGTAAATATTGGAGAATATATTGATAAAGACGGCAATAGAAGAAGTGGGGGTATTATATATCTTATTGATTTTGAAAATATAAATAAAAATGAATTTTTAGCCATAAATCAACTTTCTATAATTGGAAATACAAAAAGACGTCCTGATATTTTATTATATATAAATGGTATTCCACTTGTTGTAATAGAGCTTAAATCTTTAAGCAATGACTCAGTAGGAATAAGTGAGGCTTACACTCAAATAGAAAGATATAAATTTGAAATACCAGCACTTTTTAAATATAATGCTTTCTGTGTTATAAGTGATGGAGTAAATGCTAAAGCAGGAACAATTTCATCAAATGAAGAAAGATATATGAGTTTTAGAAGTATTGACGGAGTAAATATCGCTCCTAAAAATCAAATGATGATGGAAGTTTTAACAAGAGGTATGCTTTCAAAAGATAGAATTTTAGAGATAATAAAAGATTTTATTTTATTCTTACAGGGAAAAAATGAAAAAATAAAAATTCTTGCTCAATATCACCAGTTTTTTGCTGTAAAAAAAGCTTTAGAAAAAACAAAAGAAGCAAATAAAAATGATGGTAAAATTGGGGTTGTTTGGCATACTCAAGGAAGTGGAAAATCTCTTACTATGACTTTTTATACAGGTCAGCTTATGAAAAAATTTAACAATCCAACTATAATTGTTATTACAGATAGAAATGATTTAGATAATCAATTATTTGAAACTTTTTCAAAAGCACAAAGTTATTTAATAGAAACACCAAAACAGGCAAATAATAAAGATGAGTTAAGAGAGATGCTAAATGTAAGCAGTGGTGGAATTATTTTTTCCACAATTCAAAAATTTTCTCCAAAACCTGATGAAATTATAACTCCAATATCAGAAAGAAATGATATTTATATTATAGCTGATGAAGCTCACAGGTCTCAATACGGGCTTGATGTCAAATTGGATTTAGAAGGAAATAGTAAATATGGATATGCAAAACATATAAGAGATGCTCTTCCAAATGCAAATTATATAGGATTTACTGGAACTCCTATTGATTTTGAAGATAAATCAACTACAGCAGTTTTTGGAAACTATATTGATATTTATGATATGACAAGAGCTGTTGAAGATGGTTCAACCGTAAAAATTTATTATGAAAATAGATTTATAAAACTTAATTTAAATCCTGAGCTTATTTCTCAAATTGATGATGAATTTAAAGAAATTATGGCTAATCAAGATGAATATATGATAGAAAAGAAAAAGAAAGATATCACAAAAATAGAAGCTGTAATAGGTTCTGAAAACAGGCTTAAAACTTTGGCAAAAGATTTTGTTGAGCATTGGGAAACAAGAAGAAAAAATGCTTTTGGAAAATGTATGATAGTTTGTATGTCAAGAAGAATTTGTGTTGCTCTTTATAATGAGATTATAAAATTAAGACCTGAATGGCATAATGAAGATAAGAAAAAAGGAAAAATAAAAGTAATTATGACAAGTGAAATTGCTAAAGACCCAATGGAATTTAAACAGCATTTCACAACTAAACAAGAAAGAGAAGAGCTTGCAAACAGAATGAAAGATGAAAATGATGAACTAGAAATAGCTATTGTAAGAGATATGTGGCTTACAGGCTTTGACGTCCCTTGTATGCACACAATGTATATTGATAAACCTATGGCAGGGCATAACTTAATGCAGGCAATAGCAAGGGTAAATAGAGTCTATAAAGATAAAAGTGGAGGGCTTATTGTTGATTATATTGGAATAGGGGAAGACTTGAAAAAAGCTCTTAAACAATATAGTCAAAGTGATAGAGAAGTTACAGGAATAGATAGTGATAAAGCTGTTGCAATGATGCTTGAATATTATGAAATAGTAAAAGATTTTTTCCACGGTTTTGATTATTCAAAATATGACAGTCAAAGTCCTTTAGAAAAAGCAAGAGTAATTATTGAGGGAATGGATTTTATTCTTGGATTAGATAATAAAGAAAATGGAGCGAAAAAATCTTTTATAGATAATGTTTTAGCACTTTCAAAGGCTCATTCAATGTGTATTACTACAAAAGAGGGAGCTAGATTAAATGAAGAAATAAGCTATTTTAAAGCTGTAAAAGCAAGCCTTTTAAAACTTGAGTCAGAAAATAGAGGGGACAAGCCACCTTTAAGTGAAAAAGAAATTAATAAAAGAATTGCAAAATTAATGTCTAAAACTATTTTATCAGAAGAAGTAATAGATGTTTATTCAGTTCTTGGAATGAATGCTCCTGATATTTCTATTTTATCAGAAAGTTTTTTGGAAGAAGTCAGAAAAATTAAATATAAAAATTTGGCTGTTGAAATGTTAAGAAAACTTATTGAAGGAAAAATACACTATTCAAGTAGAAAAAATATAACTCTTTCAGAAAAATTTTCAGAAAGATTAAAAAAAGCTATGAATGCTTATAAAAATAAAGCACTTACAAATTTTGAAATTTTTGAAGAACTTATGAAAATGGCAAAAGAGTATAAAGAGGCTGAACAAAAAGGAAAAGATTTAGGTTTAACAGAAGATGAGTTAGCCTTTTATGATGCTATTACAAAAGATGAGGGAATTTTTACAGCTGATGGAATGAGTGATGAAAAATTAGTTAAAATAGTTAAAGATTTAGCTGATACAATAAGAAAAAATATTACGATAGATTGGTATGATAAAGAAAGTGTACAAGCTCAGATGAGAAGTTCTATAAGAAGACTTTTGAAAAGGCACGGATACCCGCCTGAAAACAGAGAAGATGCCACAGATTTGGTTTTAGAACAGGCTAAAAAAATGTGTGAGGATATGGAAATATAAAAAAATAAAAAAAATGTACCACTAAAAGTCCAAGTAGCCTTATCTACTTGGACTTTTTAAGATAATCGCTTTTAAAAAATAATCTAGAAAAAAGATTTTTTTAAATAATATATTGACATTTTTAAATATATAATGTATTTTTATATTATATTAATAATCTTTTTTTTAGATTTAAAATTTTGGAGTTGATTTATATGGAATTAATAGATTATTTAGATTCTACTTTTAATTATAAAAAATTAAGAAAAAGTCGTAAAAAAAGAAATTTATCAATAGCAGAAGTTGCAGAAAGAGTGGGTATTCCTGCACCAACTCTTCAAAAATATGAATCTGGTGTTATAAAAAAAATTCCACTAGAAACATTAAAGAAAATAAGCAGTTTATATGGAACTAACTATGAATGCTATTATGGTTGGACAAGTTTTCCTTTATTTGGGAGTTTTTCAGGATTAATTTTAAGTTTTTTATATGGTTTTTCTTTAAATTCTATTAGTCAAGGAGTAAATTTAGGTTTTATTCTTGGAGTTCTTGGAATGAAGGGAGCAGACAAATATTTTCAACTAAAAAAAGGAGAACAAAGATTTAGAGCTTTATACGATAAATTAACAGATGATGAAAAAAAATATTATAAACGTTTTAAAAATACAGTAGCAAATATTTTAAATTCAGAAGATTACTTTTCAGAGGATGAACTAAAACAAGAAGAAATAGTACTTCTATCTTACTTTTATAGCCATAAATTAAAAAAAGAATACATGGATAAAATAAAAGTTAGTCCTTATCTTATAGAAAATGAAGAAATTTTAGAACAAACGGAAGAATAAAATTTTTATATAAATATCAAATAGATAAAGGGGGTGTAATTATGTTTGAAAAATATAGAGATTTAGCAGCTTATCCTGATGTTTTAAACTTAAAAGATGTAGCAAACTACTGCAGAATATCTAAAGATAGTGTTCGTAAAGCATGTAGAGATGGAAAATTGAAACATATCCGTATAGGAAGACTCTACAAAATAACAAAAGAAAATCTTATTAACTTTTTAGAGAATAATGAGTAAGGAGGTTTTATCTATGACAGAAAAAATCAATCTTAATAATTATTTGTTACCAGGAAGAATAAGAAAAAAAGATGGGTATTATCATTTAATAATTGATACAGTTCATCCAATAACAAAAGAAAAAATAAGGCATTCAGAAAGTACAAAATTAAAAGTAATTGAAGAAAGCAAAAGAAAAAATTTAGAGAACGAAAATGAAGCTAGATACAGATTAAAACTTTTTAGAGAAAAATGGAGCCGATATTATTTTTCAGAATCTAAAGAAAATGAAACAGATAATATCTACTTTACAGATTATCTGAGTAAATGGTTAAAAAGTATAAAATATGGTTTACAGCCTGATACAATTCGGAGTTATACTTTAAATATTGAAAATATAATAATACCATATTTTAAAAAGAAAAATATTTTATTAAAAGATTTAAAAGCTAGACATATTCAAGAGTTTTATACTTATTGTTTAGAAAATAGAAAAGTAACTCCAGCTACAATTCATAGATATCATGCAAATATAAGAAAATGTCTTCAAACAGCATTAAAACAAGAATTAGTATTATCTAATCAAGCAGACTTAGTTGACAAACCTAAAGAAGGAAAATACATTGCAAAAGTTCTTCCTATAAAGGAATTATTAAAAATTTTGAAAAATATAGAAGGCACACATTTGGAACTACCTACATTTTTTAGTACTTACTATGGATTAAGAAGAGGAGAAGCAGCTGGACTTTTATGGAGTAACATTGATTTTAAAAATAAAAAAATAATAATAGGAAATTCTTTGATTGAAGGAGAAAAAAGAGAACTTATAAATAGAAAAAGTTTAAAAACAAAATCAAGCTACAGAACTTTAGAACTTATTCCTGAGGTTGAAAATTTTTTATTAGAAGTTAAAGAAAGACAAGAAGAAAATAAAAAATTTTTTAAAGGTTCTTATAATTACAAGTATAATGATAATATTTGTGTCAAAGAAAATGGAGATTTAATTAAACTTGGATATATTACCCAAAAATTCAAGAATGTAACAAAAAAATTAGGATATGATGATATACATTTTCATTGTCTTAGACATTCTTTCGCTACAAATATGTATGATGAAGGAATGGATATGAATGATATAAAAGATTGGTTAGGACATTCAGTTTTATCAACAACAATGAATTTATATGTCCATTTCTTAGAAAAGAGAATAAAAGAATCTGCTAAAATTTTAGAGTATGCAATGAAAAAAGGAGAAACAGAAGCAATTGAAACTAATGATGAAAAAGACAAAAAATAAAAAAATCATATATATTAATAATTTAATCAGCTTGCCGGCTAAGATTTCATACTAACATATATGATTATTGAATTTGTAGTGGTGCCCAAAGCGGGACTCGAACCCGCAAGGCATTACTGCCAATAGATTTTGAGTCTATCATGTTTACCAATTTCATCATTCGGGCATTTTATAAAAATATAATTTTAAATAAACGGACGATTTGCAAGGACGATTTTTAAAAATCATTAATAACTCATCTAAATATAATAGTTTTTAACTAACCACGAACATTCTTTTGAGTCCATCGCGTCTACCATTCCGCCACCCAGGCACGTTTGCTATATAATAATATAATATTTAACCCACTTTGTCAAGCAAAATTAAAATAATTTTGTAAAACTATCTGGTATCTTACTAGAAAAATGAAGAACCTTTTTAGTAACAGGGTGAACAAAAACTATTGTACTAGCGTGAAGTCCAAGACGGTTAATAGGGTTTTTAGTTGAACCATATTTTTTATCACCAACTACACTATGTCCTAAATCTTGCATATGTACACGGATTTGATTTTTTCTTCCAGTATCAATGCTAACCTCTAAAAGTGAGTAGTTTTTATTTCTTTTGATAACTTTATAGTGAGAAACTGCCTTTTTTCCCTCTTTTGGATCTTGGCTAGAGTATGTTATAAAGGCTCTATTTTCTTTTAAATAAGATATAATAGTATCGCTGTCTTTTTTTACAACTCCCTCTACAAGAGCCACATATGTTCTCTCTTTTACAGACTCATTCCAAGTTGTTTGTAAAATATCTTGAGCCTTTTCATTTTTAGCAAATATCATTATTCCAGAAGTATCTCTATCTAAACGGTGAACAACAAATATTTTATTCTTAGGATTCTTATTTTTTAAATACTCTTTAAGCATATTATATGCAGTTTTTTCTCTCTCGTTATCAGTGGCTACTGATAAAATTCCATTGTCTTTTTCCACAACAATTACATCATCGTCTTCATATATAATAGCAACACCTTTCATATTGCTAATAGACTCGCTTTTACCCCAATCAACAGTTACAGAATCTCCTGGCATTAAAGGGTGATTATATTGTGAGATAACCTCATCATTTACAAAAACTTTTCTCTTTGTAAGAAGTGACTTGATGCTTGTACGACTTTTTCCAGCAAGTTTCTCCATAAGAAAAGCCATTAATTCATTTTTAACTTCAACTTTAAACACTGTATTTTTTTTCTTCATTATATCCTCCTAAAATCTGTCAGACTATATTATACCACCTTTTACAAAAAAATTCTAAACTTTTCTATTTAAGTTAAAACTTTTTATAGTTGTATGGTATAATAAGGAGTGAAAAAAAGATAGGAGGGTGAAAATGGTAGAAGTTTTAAACTGTAATAAAATAAAAAATGGTTATGAAATAGAGCTAAAAGAAAATGTTTTCTATCCTGATGGAAAGGGCGGACAATTAGGAGATAGAGGATATATTGGAGAGAGCAAAATTTTAGAGGTTAAAGAAAGTAAAGTTATTGTGGATAGAGAGCTTTCTTTAGGTGAATATGAATATTCAATAGATGAAAATAGAAGAAGAGATATAGCACAACAACACACAGCACAACATCTATTTTCAGCAATAGCTTACAATGATTATCAACTAAACACAGTAGGATTTAGAATGGCTGAAGAATATACAACAGTAGATTTAGATTCAAACACTATCAGTGATGAAACAATAGAGACGTTAGAATTTAAAGCGAATGAAATTATTGAAAAGGCTATTCAATTAAAAATATACATTATGAACCATGAAGATGCAATGAAGGTTGAAGGATTGAGAAAAGCTATTAAAGATAAGGTAACTGGAGATGTTAGATTTGTAGAGATTCCAGAGGTTGATTTAGGAGCTTGTGCTGGTTTCCATGTAGAAAATACAAAGGATATTAGAGTTTTCAAACTAATCAACCATGAAAAGATAAAAGGTAACTATACAAGATTCTATTTTATAGCAGGAGATAGAGCTTTAAATGATTACAAGTTCAAACATAACTTATCAAGAGAGCTTTGCCATAAATTTAGTTGTAAAGATAATGAAATAGTTGAAATGGTAGATAAAGTTTTAGATGAAAAGAAGAAAAGTGAAGGGGAATTAAAAAATCTAGCATCTAACTATGCTGAGTTATTAAGTGAAAAGCTTATGAGAGAGGCTGAAATTATTGGAGATAATAAAGCTGTAATTTATTTAGGGGATAAGGTTGTAGGACAATTTTTAGGAAGATATGTTGATTTAGATACTTATCTTCTTATAACTGGAAATGATGAAAACTATTCATTAATGAGTAACAAGGTTAATTGTAAGGAGTTTATAAAGCATCTTATCACTATTCAAGTTGGAATCAAAGGTGGAGGAAGTGAAACTAAGGGAAATTTCAAAGGAAAAATTTCAAAAGATGAACTTTTAACTAATCTTAAAACTTTCCTTTCCTAGTTGTATTCAAATGAATTTTTTGTTATAATAATATGTTAATAATTTATAATTGGAGGAGTAATGACAGATAAAATCAATTTATTAAACCTAAATCAAAAGGAACTTGAAGATTTAGTAATATCACTTGGAATGAAAAAATTCTATGGAAAACAAATATTTAACTGGTTACATAAAAAAATAGTAAGAGATCTAAATGAGATAACAAATCTATCATTAAAAGATAGAGAACTTTTAGGAGAAAAGGCATATATACCATTTTTAAACCTATTAAGACAACAAGTATCAAAAATTGACAAAACAGAAAAATTCTTGTTTGGACTTGAAGATGGACACACAATTGAAACAGTACTTTTAAGACATAAAGACAAAAGAAATACACTTTGTATCTCTTCTCAAGTTGGTTGTCCTGTAAAATGTGCTTTCTGTGCAACTGGGCAAGATGGATTTATTAGAAATCTTGATGTAAATGAGATTATCAACCAAGTTTATACAGTTGAAAGAAGATTAGTTAAGCAAGGAAGTAACATTAATAATATAGTATTTATGGGAATGGGAGAGCCTCTATTAAACTTAGACAATGTTTTAAAAGCTTTAGACATTCTTTCAAATGAAAATGGAATCAATATCTCTAAGAGAAAAATAACTATCTCTACTTCAGGAATTGTTCCAAATATTGAAAAAATACTACTTGAAAAACTTCCTATTGAATTAGCTGTATCTCTACACAGTGCAATTAATGAAAAGAGAGATGTAATTATACCTATAAATAGAGCTTATCCTTTAGAAGATCTATATGCAGTTTTACAAGAGTATCAAAGACAAACAAAACGTAGAATTACTTTTGAATATATCCTTATAAATAATTTCAATGTTTCAGATACAGATGCTAATGCTCTAGCTGATTTTGTACATGACTTTGATCACGTAGTAAACTTAATACCTTTCAATCCTGTTGCAAATACAGAGTTTGAAAGACCTTCAGATAAGAAAATAGATAAATTCTATACATTCTTAAAAGATGTAAGAAAGGTAAATGTTACATTAAGAAGAGAAAAAGGAACAGATATAGATGGAGCTTGTGGACAACTTAGACAAAAAGGAGCAAAAAAATAGTATTTTTATCCATAAGGAGCGTTGAATAATATGAAATCACCTATAAAAACAATATTAAAAGTTTTTGTTGTTCTTATTCTTCTTGGAGGACTTGCTACTGGTGGACTTGTTCTTGGAGTAATATCAAAATACTCAAAGGAGTTACCTGATATAGCTACTTTAATTGAGGATTACTCACCTTCTCTCCCTACAGTATTGTATGATAGAAATGGTGAGGTAATTGATACTATTTATAGAGAGTCAAGAGACAGTGTAAAATTAAAAGAGGTTCCACTTTATAGTAGAAATGCTTTTTTAGCAATTGAGGATAAACAATTTTATTCACACCATGGAATACATTTAAAAAGACTTTTTGGAGCTATTGTAGCTAATATAAAAAGTGGACGTGCTGTTCAAGGGGCTAGTTCTCTTACTCAACAACTTGCAAAAAATGCCTTTCTTTCACATGAAAGAAAGTTATCAAGAAAGATAAAAGAGGCTATAATTACTTTTGAAATAGAGAGAAAGTATACTAAAGATGAGATTTTGGAAAAATATTTGAACGAGATCTACTTTGGTTCAGGAGCTTACGGAATAAAAACAGCAGCTAAACAATTTTTTAGAAAGGATATATCTAAAATCAATTTAGCTGAATCAGCAATGTTAGCAGGGATACCTAACAGACCTGAAAAATATAATCCTAGAAAGAATTTGAAAGCATCTTTACAAAGAATGAATCTTATTCTTTCAGAGATGTATAATGATGGTTTGATAACAAAAGAGGAATATGATACAGCAAGTAATTGGAAGTTTATAAATGAAGATGATCTGCCAAAAGATTTTAAACTTGATGATAATACAACTATTATTTACAATAAGAAAACTAATGTTGTAACAAACTACCCTGATTTTACAAATTTAGCTGAAGAATTTTTAGTTGATACCTTTGGCGAAGGTAAAGTCTATACTGAAGGGCTGAAAGTTTATACAACTCTTGATGTTAAGATGCAAAAAGTTGCAAAGGAAACTTTTGAAAACTATGATTTCTTTAAGAAGAACCCTAAACTTCAAGGTGGAATGGTAACTATTGATCCTGATAATGGGCATGTTATCTCTATTGTTGGAGGGCGTAACTTTAAATCTGGAAACTTTAACAGGGCAACTATGGCTAAAAGACAGTTGGGATCATCATTAAAACCTTTCCTTTACCTATCAGCTATGGAAAATGGAATGGAGATGAACTCTGTTGTAGATGATTCATTTATCTCTTTTGGAAACTGGATACCTAAAAACTATGGTAGCAGATATTCTCACAATGTAACACTTTTAAATGCTTTAGATAGATCATTAAATATAGTTTCTATAAAGCTTTTAGAGAAAGTTGGAACAAAGACATTTAAAGAGATGATGGAGAAGATAGATCCTAATTTACAAATACCTAATGATTTAACAGCATCACTAGGATCTTTTGAAAATACACCACTACAACATGCTATAGATTACTCTATTTTTGCAAATGGAGGTTATGTTGTAGATCCTGTAACTGTAATAAAAGTTGAAGATAGATATGGAAACTTAATATATGAAAACACTCCAAAGAGAGAAAAAGTTTTTGATAGTGTAAATACAAGTATAATTACATTTATGCTTGAAAGCTCTGTAAGACACGGAAGTTCAAACAAAGCCTCTGTATTTACTAAAAATAAAGAGAGAATTGAGCAAGGGGGAAAAACTGGTACAACTAATGAAAATAGAACTATTTGGTTTGCTGGTATAACTCCTGACTATGTAACAACTATCTATATAGGGTATGATGATAACAAGCCTATTAAGGGAAATGTAACAGGGGGAACAGGGGTTGCACCTATGTGGGCTAAATATTATCAAACACTAATAAATAAAGGATTGTATCTACCTACAACATTCTCTTTCTTAGATAGCCACTTAAAAAATGGAGATCTTTATACACAAACTATGACTGTAAATAATGGACTCCTTTCAAATAGTGGACGTGAATTTTTAATAAGAAAAGGAAGTTTGGAGCTTGAAAGTGCTGCTAAATATGAAAATGGAATAGCTGGTATTTTCGGTCAAGGGGGATTAAAACCTTCTGAAACTTTTGATAGCAGCAATGATTTTAACAATAACTTTAATAATAATTTTGATGTAGAAGATGAGGATATGGCACCTGAAAACTCTACTGCTACTGATTCTCTATTTAATAGATTATTGGGAAATTAAAAAATAATATTAATAAAAAAACTCTAGTGTATACCACTGGAGTTTTTTTTGTAAGAAAATATATATTTTAGAGCTAAAAATAAAAGAAATAAAAAAATAATTATTTAAAATAAAAAAAATTTAGTATAATATTAAATATAGAGAATTTTCATTATAAAAAACTAGATAATAAAGGTGATGAAAGTTATGTTAAAGATTTTTAAAGAGCATAAAAGAATATTTATATTACTTTTTGTTTTATTACTTTTTATTTCTTGCTTTAGAGTATTGCCAATTTATCTTATAGAAAAAATAATTGATATAGCTAATAGAAATACCAATAAAGATAGTGTTTATATTATTATTAGAATTGGGATATTTTTTATCTTTGTAAATATTTTTAAAAGCTTTTTATTTTCATTTTCAAAATGGTTTTCTGAAAGTAATCAAGCTAAAATATCAACTAATTTAAAAACTTCAATATTTGAAAAGTTTTCAAAAGTTAAATTTGAATACTTAAATCAAATCAACATTTCTTCTCTTTCCTTATCTATTATAGAAGATTCAGAAAAAATAGGAGAAAATATAATAACATTATATTCAGAAATAATATTGTCTTTTTTTACTTTTTTATTTGGAATTTATTTTTTTAGTAGAATAAATATTTTGCTAATTATTTATGTATTTCCTCCAATATTGATTTTAATTTTAATAGTTAATAAAGTATCTCAAAATATAGAATCAATTATTTCTTTATCAAAAATAAAATTAATAAATATTTTAGGTTTGTTTAACGATGGGATATTAGGAATAAAATCTTTAAAAGTTCATCAAGTTGAAGAATATTTTTTAGAAAATATAAAAGAAGATTCATGCTCTTTACAAAAAATTAAAATAAAACAAGCAAAATTAAAAAGTCTAAATTTCTTTTTTTCAGATATAACTTTTATTATTTCTTTTGGTATTACTTTGATAATAACTTCAATTTTTGTGAAAAAAAGTTATTTAACAATGGGAGAATTAACAGCAATCTTAATGTATAATCATCTATTAACAGATCCTATTTTAAAACTAATAGAACTTTATCCTAAAGTTGTAGAAATCTTGAATTGTTTAAAAAGAATAGAAGAAATTAAAGCTTTTCCAGAAGAAGAAAGAAAAATATATGGAAAAATTGATAAAATAGAATTAAAAGAGGTAAGTATTAAATTTGGCAAAAATATAATACAGTCCAATATTAACTTAATAATAGATTCATCTTTTGGCATTTTTGGAGAAAGTGGAAAAGGTAAAAGTTCACTATTAAATGTAATTTCAGGCTTAATTAAAGTTAAAAAAGGAAATGTTTATTATTATTTTAAAGATAAAAAAGTAGATTATTTTCCTAAAATTTCATATATGATGCAAGATGATTTTATTTTTAATATGAGCATAAAAGATAACATATTGCTTGGGAATAAAATAGTTACTGAAAATGAATATAAAGAAATTTTAAAGCTTTGTAATTTGGAGTATTTAGATTTAAGATATAAAGGAAAAAATATAGGAAAAAATGCTGGAACTTTATCAGGTGGAGAAAAAACAAGAATAAAAATAGCAAGGGCTTTAGCAAATAAAAATGCAGATATATATTTGTTTGATGAAATTTCTGCTGGTATAGATAGCAATAATTTAGTTAATATTTTTAATAATATTGAAAAATTTTTATCAAAGCAAAATAAAATAAGAATCTATGTTGACCACAGTAATTATATAAAAAAACAATTGCATAATTATATCATTATTAATTAAATATCAGAAAAAAACTCTAGTGTATACAACTGGAGTTTTTTTTACACTTTTTTTACAAAAATTATATATTCTTTTAACTTTTATAAAATATAATCCACTTGTTGAAAGGAGATAGAGGTTTTAAAAGATAAATTAAAACTAAATCTATTTCAAAAAATTTTTCAAAAAAATGTTAACGATAACATAAAGAGGTATTATGGTTAAAAAAAATATTACAATAAAAGATATAGCAAATTTTAGTGGATACTCCACTCAAACAGTATCAAGAGTAATTAATAATGATACAAAGGTAAAAGAGGAAACAAGAGAGAAAATATTAGAGATAATAGAAAAATATGGTTATAGACCAAATCTTTACGCTAAATCTCTGGTAGCTAAAAAGAATAAGAATATTTTAATCTTATTAAAGAGAAAGTCAGGGCATAAAGCTACTATTTGGACAAATACTTTAGTTAATGAGATTATCTTAAAAAATAGCAGAAATGATGTTTCTATCTTAGTTGAACAATATTATACAGATGAGGAGTTGCAAAAATCCCTTATCAATAGAAGTAGTATGTTTATAGATGGAGTTATCATCTTTTATGAAGAAAAAAATGATAAAAGAATTGAACTTTTAAAAAAGAATAATATCCCTTTTGTAATATTTGGAAAAAGCTATGATGAAGATAGTATCTATGTTAGCAATGATGATTTTAACTCTAGTTTTAAAGCTACAGAATATCTTTTAAATAAAGGGATTGAAAAAATACTGTTTGTTTCAGCAAGTGCCAGTCCAATGAATGAACAGAGGGTAAATGGAGTAGTTGAAGCATATAGAAAAGAAAACAGAGATATTAATAATTTAAAAATTGAAAGAGAGATAAATACCTCAAAGGAGATAAAGGAGTTAGTAAAGAGATATAAAGATAATCTACCTGAATGTTTCTTTGTAAATGGAGATGAAAAAGCAATAGTTTTAATGAGGGAACTTTTTAACTTGAAAATTAATGTTCCAGAAGATGTTAAGATTATGGGATTTGATAATTTACCACTATCTGAATACACAATCCCCTCTCTAACAACAGTATCTCTTAATTATAAGGAACTTGCTAAGAAATTATTGGAAAAATTATTAAATATAATGGATGGAAAAAAAGAAAGTTCAGAAGAGGTTGCAAGCTCTTTAATTATAAGAGAGAGTACAGAAAATATGTAAAAATAAAATTTAAAAATATAGGAGGAGCAATGAATACAAAATTTTATAAAGCTTTAGAGGAAAAGAAACTATTAATAGCAGCACATAGAGGATCATTTGGAGGATCTATAATAGATAACACAGAGTTATCAGCTAAGGTTGCAATCTCACTTGGAGCAGATATTGTTGAGCTAGATGCAATAAAATCAACAGATGGTGTTTTATATACTTATCACGATGGTGGAGAAAAAAGAAGTTTTGAAATTGATAAAAATATTAAAACTCTTTCATCAAAGGAGATTGATGAGTTAGAGTATAGAAACTGTTTGGGAGAAAAAACAGGACAAAGAGTTTTAAGACTTGAGGAATTATTTAAAAAACTAAAAGGAAAATGCTTTATAAACTTAGATAGAAGTTGGGACTATTTAGATGAGGTTTTCCCAATGATAAAAAAATTAGGAATGGAAGATCAAGTGATAGTAAAAACTCACCCAACAGATGAGGCATTTAACTTCTTGAAAAATAGTGACATAAAATTAATGTATATGGTTATAGCAAGTAAAAAAGAGGATATACTAAAGTTTATGGTGCCAGAGATAAATATGGTAGCAGCTGAAATATTATTTACAGAGGAAGATGCAGAGATTATAGATAGAGAATTTATAGAATTTTTAAAAGAGAAAAATATAAAAATCTGGCTTAATTCAATAACTTTAGGAAGTAGATTTAATTTAAGTGCTCATTATGATGATAATCTATCAATAGAGAAAGATGGAGAAGGTTGGAAATGGCTTGTAGATAGAGGAGCAGAGATAATTCAAACAGATTGGCCGGGATTATTAAAAGAGTTTAGAAAAAGTTTATAAAATTTGTTCAGTAAAAATTATTATATAGATATTAGAGGAGGAGAAATGAAAAAGATTTTTTTAGGTTTATTGTTATCGCTAACATTAGTAGGTTGTGGTGGTTCTAAAGATAGTTCAATTGTTGTTTATACAAACTCTGGTTCAAATGGAAGAAGTGAGTTTTTAAAAGAATATGCAAAGGAAAATGGTTTTGATGTAAATATAGTAAGTGCTGGAGGAACAGAGATAACAAACAGATTGTTAGCTGAAAAAAATAATCCAATAGCTGATGTTATTTTTGGACTTAATAGTATGGAATATGAAAAATTAAAAAAGGACAATATCCTAAAAAAATTTAATCCAACTTGGGCTGCTGAAATTCCAGAAGGATTATCAGATCCAGAGGGATATTATAATGCAGTAACATTGACTCCGCTATTAGCAGTTTACAATCCACAAGTAATAAGTGAAGCAGATGCTCCTAAAGATTGGACAGATCTAGCAACTAATCCTAAATTCACTGGAAAATACTTTATGTTCGGACTTGGTGGAGGAACAGGAAAAGCTATAATGGCAAGTGTTGTATCAAGATATAAAGATACAAATGGGGTTTTAAATATCTCTGATGAAGGTTGGGAGATGACTAAGAAACTATATACAAATGGGTATGTAGAAAGAGGAGAAGAGGATTGGTTTGGTAATCTTATGTCAGGAAAAAGACCTATTCTTATGTTATGGGGATCAGGAGCTTTAGAGAGAGAAAAAGCGAATAACTTTAAATTAGGAGTAATGAGACCTGAAATTGGAGTTCCATTTGTTGTTGAGCAAGTAGCACTTATAAATAAAGATAACAATCAAGAACAAGTTGAAAAATTTGCTGAATGGTTAGGATCTCCAGAAGTTCAAACTAAATGGGCAGAGAAATTTGGAACAGCCCCTGCACATCCTAAAGCTTTAGAAAACGCACCAAAAGAGGTAAAAGATTTAGTTGAAAGTTTAAAAATACAAGAGTTAGATTGGAAATTTATCAGTGAAAATGTAGATTCTTGGATTGAAAAGATAGAGTTAGAGTTTATAAAATAGGAGATAATAATGATAAAATTTAATGATGTTCAAATAAAGTATGGAGATTATGTGGCTATTGACAATCTTAATCTTGAAATAAATGAAGGGGAGTTTTTCACAATGCTTGGTCCATCGGGATGTGGAAAAACTACAACTCTAAGATCTTTAGTAGGATTTACTTATCCTACTAAAGGAAGTATCTTTATTGGTGATACTGATGTAACTAATATGCCTACTGAAAAAAGGGGTATTAGTATAGTGTTTCAAAGTTATGCTCTTTTTCCTACTATGAATGTATATGAGAATATAGCATTTGGTTTAAACTTACAAAAACTTCCTAAAGATGTTATTGATAAGAAAGTTAGAGAGGCAGCAGTAAAAGTTCAAATAGTTCCTGAAAAGCTTTTTAACAATGTATCTGAACTATCTGGAGGGCAACAACAAAGAGTTGCTATAGCAAGAGCTTTAGTTTTAAATCCAAAAATTCTATGTCTTGATGAACCACTTTCAAACTTAGATGCTAAACTAAGAGTTGAGTTAAGAAATGAATTGAAAAAACTTCAAAATGAGTTAAAGATCACAACTATCTATGTAACTCACGATCAAGAGGAGGCACTAACTCTATCTGATAGAATAGCTGTATTTAATAAGGGAAAAATTGAGCAAGTTGGAACACCTCAAGAGATCTATACTAACTCACAATCACCTTTTGTATGTGAATTTATTGGAGAGATCAATAAGATTCAATATGATGAGATTAAAAAATTAGGATTAGAAAATCACTTTAAAAACAAAGCTCCTCTATATTTTAGATTGGAAAATCTATCTCTAGAAAAGATAAAAAACTCTGATATTGAGTTAAATGCAATAGTTGAAGATGTAGAGTATACAGGGATATTCAGTAAAATTACCTATGATGTAAATGGGGTTAAAGTAAGAAATATAGAGAAAAATAATGGAAAGATATTGCCAAAGGTAAAAGAAAAAGTATCTCTATACTTATCTTTAGATAATGTAATGCAATTTGGTGATAAAAATGAAAACTAAAGATAAAACAAAAATTAAAGATAAAATAGTAGATTTTTTAAAAAATAATAAGTTGCTTATTCTTTTAAATTTAGTTTTAATATGGGCAATAGTAGCTTTTATCATCTATCCAAATCTAAGTTTAATAAAAAATACTTTTATTACAAATGGTAGTGTATCATTTAGAGCTGTTGAAAAACTTCTTTCATCAGAAAGAGCAATGAAAAGTTTAGTTAATAGTTTTATTTTAGCTGTTTCCCTTTCAATAACAGTTAATATTTTTGGAATATTTATAGTACTTATTACAGAATACTTTGATATTAAGGGTAGTAAAATTTTAAAATTAGGATACTTTACACCTATGATTTATGGAGGAATTATCCTAGCATCAGGATACAAGTTAATCTATGGAGAAACAGGGTTAGTTACTTTGGCTCTAGCAAAAATATTTCCAGATTTACCACTAAATTGGTTTGAAGGTTATCTTCCTGTGCTATTTACTATGACATTTGCTTGTACATCTAACCATCTGATATTTTTAACAAATGCTATTAGAGGAATGGATTATCAGATAATTGAGGCAGCTAGAAATATGGGAGCAAAGGATTATACAATAATTTTTAAAGTGTTAATTCCTATTTTAAAACCTGTTCTTTTTGCTCTTACTATCTTAACATTCTTAACAGGATTAAGTGCTGTATCTGCTCCACTTATACTAGGTGGTGAGGAGTTTCAAACAATTAACCCTATGATAATATTACTGGCAAAATCTCGTTATTCAAGAGATATAGCAATGCTTTTATCAATAATTTTAGGAGCTGTTACAATAGTTATTCTGCTATTTATGAATAGATTGGAAAGGGGAAAAAACTATATTTCAGTTTCAAAAGCTAAAACAGTTTTAAAGAAACAAAAGATTGAAAATAGATTTTTAAATATCTTAGCTCATATTGTAGCCTATATGATATTTTTAATTTATCTATTCCCTATACTTGTAGTAATTGTGTTCTCTTTCTCTGATATAAACTCAATTATAGCTGGAAGAGTAAACTTATCAACATTGACATTGGCACACTATAAAAAGCTATTTACAGATATAACTTCTTTTAAACCATATCTTGTAAGTCTTGGATATTCAGCAATCGCCTCTATAGGAGTTATAATCTTTACCCTTGCAATTTCAAAATTAATTCATAAGAAAAATACTAAACTTGCGAGATTTTATGAGTATTCATGTTTAATTCCTTGGTTGCTACCATCTACTTTAATAGCTTTAGGATTTATGACAACATATGATAGTCCAAAATCTATAATATTTAACAGTGTTTTAGTTGGAACACCGATAATAATGGTACTTGCATATATGGTTGTTAAAATTCCTTTCTCATTTAGAATGTTAAGAGCTGCTTTCTTTTCAGTTGAGGATTCATTGGAAGAGGCTGCAAAATCAATGGGGGCATCACCGTTCTACACATTTAGAAAAGTTGTGTTACCTTTGATTTTACCATCAGCTTTGGCAATAGGGGCATTGAATTTTAACTCACTGTTAATGGATTACGATTTGTCAGTATTCTTATACCATCCACTTCTTGAGCCTCTTGGAATAGTAATAATGAAAAATACTGCTGTTGAGGCTGATATGGAGGCAAAAGCTATGATATATGTGTATTCAGTGACATTGATGATTATATCAAGTTTGGTTATCTACTATGTTTATGGAAGAAAAACAAAAGTTAATGGAAAATAGAAAGTAATTTTAAACGAATAATAAAAAACTCTAGTGCAATTACTAGAGTTTTTTATTTTATAAAGTATCTTCTAATTTTTTACAACTTTCTCTAAAAACAAGGCTGGTAGGAATAGTTACTGAAACTGGAAATTGACGGTTAGTTTCATATCTATCTAAAAGTAACTTTAAACCAAATGATCCTAAAAATTCTGAATCAATATGCACTGTTGAAAGAGAAGGAAAAGTAAATTCAGATGCAGGAATATCATTTATACTAAAAATTGATAGCATTTCAGGGATAGAGATTTTATTCTCGTGACAAGCTTTTATAACCCCAATAGCCAAAGAGTCGTTTGCTACAAGTATAGCCTCAGGGACATTACCATCATTTACCATTTTAGTCATAAGTTCATAACCTACATTGCTAGAAAACTCATTTCCCACATAAAGAGAATTAGTATAGTTTAAGCTATTAAGAATACAATAATTTACAAATATCTTTTCTCTCTCATCTCTAATCTCTTCAAAATCTCTAGCTCCAATATAGCCAATCTTTTTAAATCCACACTTTCTAAAATGTGTAAGAATAGATTTAGTAATCTCTTCTAAATCAATGCTTATATTATCGAATTTTGCACTTTTTTTCTGTTGATCTAGTAACAAAATATTTGAAGTAACTTTTTCTAAAACTTCTAAGCTCTCATCACTAAATTTTCCTATAACTATTATTCCGTCAGCATCTTTTATTGCAGAAAAATCACTTTCATAGAAAAAAGAAACATTGACATTTTTTAAAGTAGCCTCATTTTTAATTCCATATTTTATTGAAAGATAGTATGGATCGTTGATCTCTTCCTTTTCAGAAAATGAAGATATAACGACAAAATTCCCATTTGATGCTGAAACATTTTTATTATTTTTTTTAGTAAATTTATAGTTCAATTGCTGAGCAACTTCTAAAACTCTTTTTTTTGTGCTTTCTTGTACATTAAGAGAAGAATCCTCATTTAAAATACGTGAAATAGTTGAAGGTGAAAGCTTAGTAATCTCACTAATTTCTTTTAAAGTAGCCATAATAATCCTCCTAATTTTATATAGGATATTATACCACAAAATGCAACAAAAAAGAAATTAATGTTTTTTAGTAAAAATTTAGTAAAATTTTTGTTGACTTTTTGTAAAAAAGTATATATACTTAAATCATAAAAAATATTTTAAAAAAGAACAAAATAAAAAATAAAAATACATGAGGTGAAAAGATGAAAAATAAAAATTGGGAAAATTTTAAAAAAACACATGAAAACAGATTAGCTCCAAGAGCATATTTCTTTTCTTATGATTCAATTGAAAAGGCATTAACTTATCAAAGAGCAAACAGTAAAGAGTTTATGTTATTAAGTGGAATGTGGTCTTTTAATTTCTTTGAAAACCCTATGTTAGTTCCAGAAGAGTTTTATAACTCTAAAATGGCAGATTGGAATAAAATAAATGTTCCGAGTATCTGGCAAATGGAAGGATATGGAAAATTACAATATACAGATGAAGGATTTCCTTTCCCTGTAGATGTTCCTTTTGTTCCAACAGATAACCCTACTGGAGCATACCAAAGAACTTTTTACTTAAATGATAATTGGACAGATAAACAAGTTTTAATAAAATTTGATGGAGTAGAAACATACTTTGAAGTATATATAAATGGAAATTATGTTGGATTTAGCAAAGGAAGTAGATTAACTGCCGAGTTCGATATTAGTAAATATTTAGTAAAAGGAGAAAACTTAATATCAGTAAAAGTTTTACAATGGGCAGATTCAACATATATTGAAGATCAAGATATGTGGTGGACTGCTGGAATTTTAAGAGATATCTACTTAATTGGAAGAGAGAAAGTTCATGTTAATGATTTCTTTATAAAAACAACTTTTGATGAAAAATATGAAGATGCAACACTTAGCTGTAATCTTACTTTAGAAAATATCAGTGGAAAAATCAGTAAAAACAACACTGTTCAATATAGATTATTAGATGGAAAAGATGAGATATTTAAAGATAAGATAGAAAATATTGATATTGATTCTATAAAAAATATTCAAATAACAAAAGAGGTAAAAAATCCTAAAAAATGGGATGCTGAAAACCCTAACTTATATAACTTAATTTTAGAATTAATTGATGAAAATGGAAATGTAAAAGAAACTATTCCTCAAAGAGTTGGATTTAGACAAATAGAGGTAAAAAATGGAATTTTCTATGTAAATGGTAAATATTTAAAACTTCATGGGGTAAATAGACATGATGATGATCCTGAAAGTGGGAGAGCAATAAACATAGATAGAGCAGTAAAAGATATTGAGTTAATGAAACTTCACAATGTAAATGCTGTAAGAACTTCTCACTACCCTAACGATCCAAGATTCTATGAGTTATGTGATATCTATGGATTATTTGTTATGGCTGAAACTGACTTAGAATCACATGGATTTGCAAATATAGGAAATATCAGCAAAATAACAGATGATATAGAATGGAAAGATACTTATGTTGATAGAATTGAAAGACATGTTCATGCTCAAAAAAATCACCCAAGTATAATCATCTGGTCTTTAGGAAATGAATCAGGATATGGAGTAAATATAAGAGCTATGTATCACAAAGCAAAAGAGATTGATGATACAAGATTAGTTCATTATGAAGAAGATAGAGATGCTGAAGTTGTAGATATAATCAGTACTATGTATTCAAGAGTTCAAATAATGAATCATTTTGGAGAAAATCCACATCCAAAACCAAGAGTTATCTGTGAATATGCACACTCTATGGGAAATGGACCAGGAGGACTTCAAGAGTATCAAAATGTTTTTGATAAACACAGATGCTTACAAGGGCACTTTATTTGGGAATGGATCGATCATGGAATCTTAGATAAAACTATAAAAGATAAAAAAGTTTATAGATATGGTGGAGACTTTGGAGATTATCCTAATAATAATAACTTCTGTATGGATGGAATGTTACTTTCAGATCAAACTCCTACTCAAGGATTAACAGAATATAAGCAAGTAATATCTCCAGTAAAAATTAGAGAAAAAGAGATAGGAAAATATGAAGTAGAAAATAGATATTGGTTCTCTAACTTAGATGATATAACAATTCATGCACAAATAGTTGCTGAAGATGAAGTTTTATCAGAAAAATTATTTAAAATAAAAGGATTAAATCCAGAGGAAAAATCAGAGATAACAGTTGAAATTCCTGAAGATGAAAGAGAGATCTTTGTAAACTTTAGAGTTAAAAAAGATAGTAAAACTCTTTACTCTCAAGAAAATTATGAAATTGGAGTATACCAATTTAAACTTCAAGATAGAAAATTAGAGGAGTTAAAATATGAAAATTATAACTCTGAAAAATTACAAGTTGTAGAAGACAGATTGGAATATAAAATAGTAGGGGCAACTTTCCAAGTGACATTCTCAAAGGTAAATGGAAAACTTACTTCTTGGATAGATAATGGAAATGAGATTATAGCAAGAACACCTAAAATCAATTTCTTTAAACCTATGATAGATAACCATGAACAAGAGTATGATGATCTATGGCATCCTAACCACTTACAAATTATGCAAGAACACTTTAGAAATATGGATGTTAAAGAGGAAAATAGAAAGGTTATAGTTGAAGTAAACTCTTTAATTGCACCGCCTGTATTTGATTTTGGAATGAGATGTAAATATGTATATGAAATTGCTCAAGAGGGACAAATCAATATTACAGTTTCTGGAGAAAAATATGGAAACTATGATGATATAATTCCAAAAATTGGATTTGAATTAGGAATCAATAAAGATTTCCAAACTGTAAAATACTATGGAAGAGGACCTGAAGAAAACTATCAAGATTCTTGTAGATCAAACATTATAGGAGTATACAAAAACAGTGTTGATGGAATGTTCTTTAACTATCCATACCCACAAGACAATGGAAATAGACAAGATACAAAATGGTTCTCAATGACAAATCATTATGGAAAAGGAATCTTTGTTGTAGCTAAAGAGAGATTTAACTTTAGTGCATGGAACTATACACAAGAAAATATCCATGAGGCAACACATACAGATAAATTAGTTAAAGCTGACTATATAACATTAAATATAGATCATAAAGTATTAGGTTTAGGATCTAACTCTTGGGGATCAGAAGTTTTAGATAGCTATAGAGTTTTCTTTAGAGATTTTGAATATAGCTTCACAATATTACCATTTGATAAATGGAATAACAATGAAGTAACTCTATCAAAATTTGAATATTAATAGTAGGGAGGAAAAAATGTTAAGACTAAGCTCATTTGATGAATTTAAAAGTATATTTAGAACAGGAAAAAAATGGATAAGATGTGCTGAGGCAATCAATAATATTCCGAATATTCAAGAGAATGTATTTTATAGCATTGGAGATTCTCTAGCTTACATGATTACAGATTCTAAGAAAGAGGAAAAATTTTGTGGACACAGAAGATACATGGATATTTTCTACTACTTAGAGGGGGGAGAAGAGGTTGAAATCGCTCCTAAAAAAAATCTAGATTTAGTAGAAAAATATAGTGATGAAACTGATAGAGAGTTTTTTAATGGATTTGGGGAAAAATATGAAATTAAACAAGGGGAAATGGTTATTGTTGAAATTAATGAGGCAGTTAAATGTTCTGGTGGAGCTAAGAAATTAGTTATCAGAGTTACTGTTGAAGATAACTATTTCTTAAATAAATAGTTTGGAGGATAGAAATGACAGAGAGAGCAAGAATTGGAAAATTTGCACTGTTATCTATGACAATAGCTGCAGTATTTAATTTTAGAAACGTTGTCAATAACAATATAGAGATTGGAATGGCATCAGCAACTGGATTTTTATTTGCAACACTATTCTACTTTACACCATTTGTATTTATAATAGCTGAATTTGTAAGTTTGAATAAAGATTCTGAATCTGGAGTATATCAATGGGTAAAATCATCATTGGGACCTAAATGGGCGTTCTTAGCTGCTTACTCATATTGGTTTGTTAACTTATTCTACTTTACATCATTGTTACCAAGTATATTAGTTTATGCTTCGTATACATTCTTTGGTTATGAATATGTTTTCTCACCAGTGACAGTATCAGTACTTTCAATTATAATATTTACGATTTCAACTTGGGTTTCTACAAAGGGAGCAAGTTGGATAGGGCATATCACAAGTTTTGGAAGTTCATTGATGTTAGGGACATCAATTATATTTATAATCCTATGTGGAGGGGCTTTACTTGGAGGAGTAGAGCCAGTTACTCCAATAACATTAGAAAGAGTAACACCAAACTTTAACTGGAAGTTTATGGGAACAATGGCTTGGATATTCTTTGCTGCTGGTGGTTCTGAATCTATCGGAGTATATGTAAATGACTTAAAAGGTGGTTCAAAGGCTTTTGTTAGAACAATTATTTTGGCAGGGTTAACAATTGGAGGATTGTACTCAGTTGGATCACTATTAGTAAATGTGTTTACTCCTCGTGAATCATTGACATATACTTCAGGAATTTTCCAAGTATTTGCTGGATTAGGAACACATTTTGGTATCAATGCTAAATTGATCTATCACTTTATAGGATTGGTTATGCTATCATCAGCTTTAGGAGCATTAATGATTTGGACATCTGCTCCAGTAAAAGTGTTCTTCTCTGAAATACCAGAGGGGATCTTTGGAAAGGAAACAGTAAAATTAAATGAACATGGTATTCCTGTAAGAGCAACATGGATTCAATTCTTCATAGTAATTCCATTACTTTTAATTCCATGTTTTGGAGTAAAAGATATTAACCAATTATTAGGAATAATTATAAATATGACAGCAGCTACTTCATTGATGCCACCACTTTTCATAATGTTAGCATACTTCAATTTAAGACTTAATAAAGATCATCTTGAAAGAAGTTTTAAAATGGGTAATAGAACAGTGGGATTATTTATAACAGGAGTTCTATTGATAATCTTTGCAATAGCCTTTGTTGCAGCAATTTTCCCAGAAGGACAAAGCATTGTATTAACATTGGTATATAATGTAGGAGGAGTTGTGCTTTTCCTAGGTTGGGCATTATGGAAATACAATAAATATGAGAAGAGCTTAAAAGATTAAACTTGTTAAATTAATAAAATGAGGCTGTTACAAATTGATAGTTTAAAATTGTCAATTTGTGCAGTCTTTTTTAAATTTATAGATATAGAGGAGATTAAAATGGATATAAGAGAGAGAATGAAAAATATAAAACTATATTATAGTAACGATGAGGATATAATGAGAGAGCAATTAGAATGTTTAGATCTGCTTTATGATTTTAATATGACAAGACCAAGTGAAATGAAAAAAAGAGAGGAGATAATGAAAAAATTATTGGCAGAAGTTGGGGAAAATTGCTATATAGAACCACCTCTTCATGCTAATTGGGGAAAAAATACACACTTAGGAGATAGTGTATATGCTAATTTTAATTTAACATTGGTAGATGATACGGATATCTATATAGGAAACAATGTTTTAATTGGACCAAATGTGATTATAGATGCAGGAACTCACCCTGTAAATCCAATTATTAGAAAAAAACAGGCTCAATTTAATGTTCCAGTTTATATTGGAGATAATGTTTGGATAGGTGGTGGGGCAATTATCCTACCGGGAGTAAAAATAGGAAAAAATAGTGTAATTGGGGCTGGAAGTGTAGTGACAAAAGATATTCCTGAAAATGTAGTTGCTGTTGGTAATCCATGTAGAGTATTGAGAGAAATAGGAGAAAAGGATCTAAAATATTACTACAAAGAGTTAAAAATAGATATTGAATAGAGTTGAAAAATATTTTTTGAGATAAAAACAAATCTTTCTACCTATTTATAAACAAAAAAAGAATACAGTATATATTTTTTACTTGAAAAAGTATTTAAAATATGATATTATTGATAGACTTTACATAAAGTTTTGAGTATAGACAAAATTTTATACTCAATTTTAAATTTAGCAATAATATATTTAGGAGGATTTTGTGAAAAAATATTTAAAAAATTTAGTTTTAGTTGGAAGTATGTTTTTTGTAGGTTGTACTTCTTTAGTTGAAAAAAAGGAAGAGGCAAGTATCATTATAAAAAATGGAACTGTTCTAACTATGAATGAAAAAAGAGATGTTATAGAAAATGGAGTTGTTGTTATAAAAAACAATAAGATAATCTCTGTTGGAGACGAGGAACTATTAAAACAATATAGTGCTAAAAAAGTGATTGACGCTGAAGATGGTATAGTTATGCCGGGAATGATAAATACTCATACTCATGTAGCAATGACTGTATTTAGATCTTTAGCTGATGATGTACCTGATAGATTAAATAGATATATTTTCCCTCTAGAAAATAAAATGGTTAGTCCTGAAATGGCTTATTTAGGAGCAAAACATGGAACTATGGAGATGGCTCTTGGTGGAGTAACAACTATGGTGGATATGTATCTGTTTGAGGATAGTGCAGTTGAAGCTGTAAAAGAGGTTGGACTTAGAGGAATAATGACACAAAATATAATAAAATATCCAACTGCTGATGGAAAAACTAAGGGAGAAACTTTAAATAGAGCTATTGCCCTTATTGAAAAATATCAAAATGATGAGTTAATAACTCCGGGACTTGCACCTCATG
>ERZ894240.373-NODE-373-length-51161-cov-117.868939_pt1 | contig 51161 bp, 49 predicted proteins | sample MGYA00380298_ERZ894240 | MGnify/ENA primary metagenome ERZ894240 (study PRJEB32331, sample SAMN06328419) | human gut metagenome | biome: human gut microbiome; feature: stool | host: Homo sapiens | collected 2014-06-27 ... | reverse complement strand
GATTTCGTAACTCTCTCTAATATTCTTCTCCAAATTACATTTAGCTGATATTAGGGAAAACGAAAATAACTTAATATAAATTAGAATGATAAGTTATAGTTTATCTACAATTTAAAAAAAATCATATTTATGATATAATTTAAAAGAATTAAATTAAAAAAGGAGAAGTATATGAAACTAATTTCATGGAATGTAAATGGATTGAGAGCTGCTGTACAAAAAGGTTTCTTAGATTATTTTAATCAAGAAGATGCAGATATATTTTGCTTACAAGAAACTAAATTACAAGCTGGACAAATTGATCTTGAACTTAATGGATATCATCAATATTGGAATTATGCTGAAAAAAAAGGTTACTCTGGAACAGCTATTTTCACTAAAAAAGAGCCTATATCTGTTACTTATGGATTAGGAATAGAGGAGCATGATAAAGAGGGAAGAGTTATAACATTAGAATTTGAAAATTTCTTTATGATTACAGTTTATACTCCAAATTCTCAAGAAGCTCTTGCTAGATTAGATTATAGAATGAAATGGGAAGATGATTTTAGAGCTTATCTTCTAAAATTAAATGAGATAAAACCTGTTATTGTTTGTGGGGATCTAAATGTTGCACATCAAGAGATAGATCTGAAAAATCCTAAAACAAATAGAAAAAATGCTGGTTTCTCTGATGAAGAGAGAGAAAAAATGAGTAAACTTTTAGAAAGCGGATTTATTGACACTTTTAGATATTTTTATCCAGAATTAACAGGAGCTTACTCTTGGTGGTCTTATAGATTCAATGCTAGAAAAAACAATGCTGGGTGGAGAATAGATTATTTCCTTGTTTCTGAAAGATTAAAAGATTCTTTAGAAGATGCTGAAATACATAAAGATACTTTAGGATCTGATCACTGTCCTGTTGTTTTAAAATTAAAGGAGAATTTTTAGGAGGTAACAATGGAAAACTTTAAAAGATTTTGTGAAGTTTGGGAGAAAGAAAAGCCAGTTCCTGAAGAAAGATACAGATTTTTTGAGCCAATGAGTTGTGTAATGATATTTTTCCTTACTCCTAACGATGTTGATAATATAAATGCTTTCTTTAGAAAAAATGGAAGTTTCAACCCTGAAAGACCTATACATGAAGATATAGTAGTTGACGAAATCCATTATAATGGAAATTATATGATTAAAATAGGATAGGAGGATATTCTATGAAAAATATTTTAACTATTGCTGGTTCTGACAGTTGTGGAGGGGCAGGAATACAAGCTGATTTAAAAACAATGAGTGCTTTAGGTGTCTATGGTATGAGTGTAATCACTGCTATAACTGCTCAAAATAGTATGGGGGTTCATGCTGTTCAAGAGGTTTCTGAAGATATGATCAGGATGCAATTAGAGGCAATTTTTGATGATATTGAAGTTGATGCTATAAAAATAGGTATGCTCTCTAGTAGTACAGTTATAAAAACTATTTTTTCAACTTTAAAAAAATATAGTTGTAAAAATATTGTTATAGATACTGTTATGCTTTCTAAAAATAGATATAAACTTTTACAAGATGAGGGTATGGAAGATTTGAAAAAACTTATATCATTAGGGACAGTTGTTACTCCTAATATCCCTGAGGCTGAAGTTTTGGCTAATATGGAGATAAAAAATGAAAATGATATGATTGAGGCTGGAAAAAAAATTCAGGCTTTAGGTGCTAAAAATATTTTAATTAAAGGTGGACATAGAGAAGATGATTGCACTGATATTCTTCTATTAGAAAGTGGAGAAGTTTTAAAATTCCCAGAAGTGAGAATCTCTACAAAACATACTCATGGTACTGGTTGTACCCTTTCTTCTGCCATTGCATCTTTTATTGGAAAAGGATACTCAGTTGAAGAGAGTGTAAAACTTTCTAAAGAATACATTACTGAAGCTATTAGAAACTCTTTTCCTCTTGGTAAAGGGGTAGGACCTTTAGGACATCTTATTGATCTTTATAAAAAAGCTGGTATTGAATATTAAAAAAATTAGAGAGGAAATAAACCTCTCTTTTTTAATTCACTTAATAAATTTCTATAATTTTAAAAATTTCTATTTAGTCAATATTAAAATAATTTTTATCTTTTTTATGATTTTTTTACAATTGTATATTCAAATAGTTACCTCTTTTTTAATTTTATTCAAACTTTTTCTGTCCAAATTATATAATTTTTAAATATTATGTTTTATTTTTTTAAATTATAGATAGATTTTTTTCACATTTTATATTTTTTGATAATATTTTTTTATATCTATTTTTATCTCAATTCCATTCTTTTTTTAAATTCAATTTTCATATTCTTAATTTGTTTACTTTCAGTTAAAATCATTTTATAAAAAGACTAAAAATTTGATTATCGACAACTAAAAAAGAAAAATGTATACTTGGGATATCAGTCGTAAAGGTACGAACAACAGTATAATTTTAAGGAGGAATTTTTTATGCCAAATATAGTTTTAACCAGAATTGATAACAGATTGATACATGGACAAGTTGCAACAGCATGGGCTCAATATTCAGGAGCAAACCTTTTGTTAGTTCCTAATGATGATGTTAGCGTGAACCCTACAAGACAAAATTTAATGAATCTTGCTGCACCAAAAGGAATGCAAACAAGATATTTTTCAGTTCAAAAAACAATAGATATTATTCATAAAGCTGCCGATAGACAACTTATTGCAATAATAGCTGAAACACCTCAAGATGTAGTTAGATTAGTTGAAGGTGGAGTACCTATTAAAAAAGTAAATGTTGGAAATATGCATATGTCTGAAGGAAAGAAACAAATTTCAAAAGCAGTTTGTGTTAATGAAGCAGATATAGCTGCATTTAAAAGACTAAAGGAACTTGGTGTTGAAGTTGAAATACAAAGAGTTCCTACAGAAGCAAAAGAAAATATATGGGATTTAATTTAATTTTAACTATGGGTTTTTAGACAAATTTTTAATTATATGATTTTAATTTTATTAAAATATAGTTAAGGAGGGAAAACATTTATGTTAATGGAGTCATTGTTAATAGCAATATTTGCTGGAATAGCAGGTATTGACTTATTTGATGGGTTGATACATATTCATAGACCCATCGTAACAGGAGCAGTAGTAGGGCTTATATTGGGTGATCTTAGAATGGGACTTATAGCTGGAGCAACACTTGAACTAGTATGGATGGGAGCCGTACCAGTTGGAGGAGCACAGCCACCTAACGTTGTTGTTGGAGGTATTATTGGAAGTACATTTGCAATTCTTACAAAACAAGATCCTGCAACAGCAGTAGGAATAGCTATTCCATTTGCAGTAGCTGTACAAGCTTGTATCACTTTATTATTTACTTTCTTCTCACCTGTAATGCATAAAGCAGATAAATATGCTGAAGAAGCAAATACAAGTGGAATTGAAAGAATCAATTACCTTGGATTAGTATTGTTGTTTGTATTCTATTTCACAGTAACTTTCTTACCTATTTCAATGGGAGCAAAAGCTGCTCAAGAAATTGTGGAATTACTACCTCAATGGTTAATAGATGGATTTGGTGTAGCTGGTGGTTTAATGCCTGCAATTGGATTTGCTATGCTTTTAAATATCATGTTCAAGAAAAATTATATTATTTTCTTTGTACTTGGATTTATTCTTGCAACATATTTACACTTACCTGTAATAGGAATAGCTGCAGTTGGATTTATAATTGCTATTTATGATTATCAAGTAAACAAAAAAATGGATAATATACAACCTACAGTTGGAGTAACAGCAGAGGAGGAGGATTATAGCGATGGAATATAGAGACAACAGTAAAGAAAAAGTTATAACTAAAAAAGATTTGAATAATATGGTATGGAGATCACTTCTTTTACAAGCATCTTTCAACTATGAAAGAATGCAAGCTGGTGGTTGGCTATATTCAATTCTTCCTGGGCTTAAAAAAATTCATAAAAATAAAGAAGATCTTTCAAATTCAATGAAACTTCACCTTGAATTCTTCAATGTACATCCATTCTTAGTTACATTTGTTCAAGGACTTGTTCTTGCAATGGAAGAAAATAAAGAGAGTCAAGATTCAATAAGAGGTATTAAAATTGCTTTAATGGGACCTCTTGGAGGAATCGGAGATGCTCTATGTTGGTTTACACTTCTACCTATAACTGCAAGTATTGGAGTTTCTCTTGCAAAAGATGGTAATATTGCTGGTCCAATAGTATTTTTACTTCTATTTAATATAGTTCATATCTTCTTAAGATTTTTCTTAATGCACTATTCTTATAAAATGGGAGTTGGAGCTATTTCAAAACTAAAAGATGATACAGAATATGTTACAAATGGATCTTTAATTTTAGGACTTACAGTAATTGGAGGACTAATTGCTTCATTTGTAAACTTAAAAATAGCAACTGTTATAAATCTTGGAAATGATGTTATGGTTAATATTCAACAAGATGTTTTTGATAAAATAATACCTAATATTTTACCATTACTTTATACATTGTTTATGTTCTATCTTCTTAAAAAAGGTAAAAAACCAATAACTCTTATTCTTCTTACTCTTGTAATAGGTATAGCAGGAAGAGGACTTGGAATTTTATAATAAAGGAGATAAGTTATGACACCAATTATAGTAACAGGACATGGGGAGTTTGCTTCGGCTCTTGAAAAAACTATGGAGTATGTTGTTGGCCCTCAAGAAGATATTTATTTTATAAATTTTAATAACGGAATGGGAAATGGAGAACTTGAAGAGAAACTAAGAAAAGTTGTTTCAGAAACAGGAAGCGACGAAATAATATTCTTAGCTGATATAGTTGGAGGAACTCCCTTTTCTACAGCTGTTTTAATTTCTCAAGATATACCAAAAAGCAAAGTATTTGGTGGATGCAATATGCCTATGTTATTTGCTGCTCTTGAAATGAGAGAAGAAGGAACTCTTGAGGAGATAGCAGAAAATATATTAGCAGATGCAAAAGCTAATATAGCTCTTTTTGAAAATACAATAGCTATCTGTGAAATTGATGATTTTGAAGATGGTATTTAAACTAAACAATAAAAGACCTGCACTTCATTTAGTAGTGCAGGTCTTTATTTATTATTTTTGATTTAAAAATCTATTTATTACATTTTCCCAAGTTCCATTTTCTTTCATTAAAAATTCAATGAACTCTCTTACTGCTCCATCTCCCCCATCTTTAGTAGAAATAAAATGAACTCTCTCTAAAACTTCAGCTGCACTATTTTTAGGAGCTGCTGCAATTTTTACCATTCTCATTACACCAAGATCATTGATGTCATCTCCCATATATGCTACTTCATCTAAAGTTATACCTAATTTAGTTATTAATTTCTCCATCTCTTGAACTTTATTTGATATCCCTTGAGCTACCTCTTGGATTCCTAATTCGTCTGCTCTTCTTTGTACAATATTAGAAGATTTTCCAGTAATTATTGCAACTATTCCACCCTCTTTTATCCATTGAGCTATTGCAAATCCATCTTTAACATCAAAAGCCTTTAAGTTGTTGTCTTTATCATCTGTATATATCTTTCCATTTGATAGGGTTCCATCTACATCTAAAGCTATTAATTTTATCATCTTTCTTCATCTCCCTTTTAAATTTTTATATAAAGAAAAAAGGATATCCAATACAGGATATCCTCTCACATACTAAGAAAAATTATAGTGCGTTTACTTTAGCAGCTAATCTTGCTTTCTTTCTAGATGCTGTATTTTTCTTCATGATTCCTTTGCTTACTGCTTTATCTAATTCTTTGTAAGCTACTGATAGAGCTGCTTTTGCTGCTTCTACATCTTTAGTATCTACAGTTGTTAAAACTTTTTTAGTCATTGTTTTAACTCTAGATTTTACTGCTTGATTTCTTTCTCTGTTTCTTTCTGCTACTAAAACTCTCTTTTTAGCTGATCTTGAATGTGCCAAATTAAAAACCTCCAATTATTTTCAAATAAATAAATTATTTTTCCATAAAATGATATCATAAATTAAACAAAATGTCAACTTGTTATTGACAAGAAGTAATTTTAATTTGTTTAAGTTAAGCTACAAAAGAGACACCTTTTCTTGTACAATGGACCATATTTATTCTATCATAATTTCCCAAAAATTAAAAGTATTTTTTATATAAATTTCTTTTAAATCTTTATTTGTTAGATTTCAATACATATGTCTAATCTGGTGTAATAAATGAATTTTAGGTACTCATTTTTGGACTACTCAAACTCTAAAACAGCTAGTCATAGATATTTTATAGCAATAATCAAGGGAGATAAAGTTCATTTTAAGGCAAAAATGGGTGTTTATTTTCCGTTCAGTAGTTTTAATTGAAAAAAGCAGATTTTTTTAACTACTGAAATACAGCCTATTAATACCTTTAATTTTCACATAAAAGAATAAAAAGTGTAATCAGATGTAATCATTTGTAATCAAAGTGTAATCATAAAAATTTATACTTAAAATTAGAAATAATAATATAAAATAAAAGTGTGATCAAAAATGGGAGTAAGGGGACGTATATATATAGGTAATTTATAATATATTTGTATAAAAAAGTCTCCCTATATAAGATAGGTCTGTGTAAATTTGATTACACTTCACCCTAATTTCTATATATAACTATCTTAAATACATATAAAATTAAGTATAATTAATGATTACACTTAATTTTTAAAATATATATTAATAAATAGAAATAATAGTAATTAATAGATGTAATCAAAAGTTGGTTACATATTGATTACACTTGATTACACTTACAATATTAAAACTATCTATAAAACTATATAAAAATAAAAACATAAAGAAAAATATTGAAAAAAAATTCTTTAGAACAGTAGTAGTTTAGTAAAATAGAATAGTTATCTAAGAGAAAAAAAGGAGCTTTTTACAACCTCTATAGCTATTTTAAGGGGGGTGAGTGACAGTAAAAAAGAGCTAAAGTACTTAAAAATATATAAAAAATCACATTTAATATGGCAAATTTATCTAAATATTCAATTAAAATATTATAAAAAGTAGCTCCAGTACTAGTACCAGAGCTACTCAATTATAATTATTAATAATATTTACTAAATTTTACTTACATCGAATACTTCAAGTTTATCTTCTTCAACATGTCTATCTTGCATTCTTAAAATTGCACTGATAGTGTCTAAAGCTGTTAAAACTTCAACTCCATATTCAATAGCAGTTCTTCTCATTTTGAATCCATCTCTTTGAGCGTCATTTGCTTTTGTAGGTGTATTGATTAGTAGATCAACTTCTCTATTTTTCAATACATCAGAGATGTTAGGTGATGCTTCTCCCATTCTGTTTACTATTTTAGCTTCAACACCATTGTCAGCTAGGAATTTTTGAGTTCCTTTAGTTGCATAAAGGATAGATCCATGTTCAACAAGGCTCTTAGCTATTGGTAAGAATTCCTCTTTATCTTTATCTCTAATAGTAACAAGTATCTTTCTATCTTTGATTAGGTGAACTCTCTTAGCTCCTAAAAGTCCTTTATAGATAGCTTCATCTACGTTGTTTCCAACTCCAAGAACTTCCCCTGTAGATCTCATTTCAGGTCCTAATGATACTTCAACACTTGAAAGTTTTTCAGTAGAGAATACTGGTACTTTTACAGCAACTACATTTGGTTTTTTATAAATTCCTGTTCCATAAGGCATATCTTTTAATTTTTCTCCAAGTGCCACTCTTGTAGCTATTTCAATAGCAGGTACTCCTGAAACTTTTGAAATATATGGAACTGTTCTTGAAGATCTTGGGTTAACTTCAATTACATATAATTTATGCTCATAAGCTATAAATTGAATGTTCATCATACCTTTAACTTCAAGAGCTTTAGCTATTTTCTTAGTAATTTCAAGAAGTTCTTCTTCTGTTCCTTCATATAGATTTTGTTGTGGATAGATAGTTATTGAGTCTCCAGAGTGAACTCCTGCTCTTTCTAAGTGTTCCATAACTCCAGGGATTAATACATCTTCTCCATCACAGATAGCATCTACTTCAAGTTCAATACCGTTTAGATATTTATCTATTAATACTGGATTTGAAGGGTCTCTATCAAATGATGCTTCTAGGTATTTAACTAAGTTGTATTCATCGTGACAAATTTCCATTCCTTGTCCTCCAAGTACATATGAAGGTCTTACAAGTACTGGGTATTTAATTTCATTTGCTATTGAGATTCCGTGGTTTACATCCCATACTGCTCTTCCTTTTGGTCTAGCAATATCAAGTTCTTCCATCATCTCTTCAAATCTTTCTCTATCTTCTGCTTCGTCAATTTTGTCTGCACTTGTTCCAATTACTTTTATTCCTCTATCGCTTAGGTCATTTGCTAATTTAATAGCTGTTTGTCCTCCAAATTGAAGAATAACTCCTTCTGGTTTTTCTTTTTCAAGAATATTCATAATATCTTCTGTTACAAGTGGTTCAAAGTATAGTTTATCAGCAGTTGAGAAGTCTGTTGATACAGTTTCTGGGTTGTTGTTAATAATTATACTTTCAATTCCAAGTTTTTTAAGTGTTTTAACTGCATGTACTGTACAGTAGTCAAATTCTATTCCTTGTCCAATTCTGATTGGTCCTGAACCTATAACAACTATTTTTCTTCTATCTGATACTGTTGCATCATCATATTGATCATAAGTTGAGTAGTAGTATGAAGATGTAGCTTTAAACTCTCCAGCACAAGTGTCAACCATTTTGTAAACTGGTGTTATATGATAAGCTTTTCTCTTAGTGTAGATGTCATCTTCACTGATTCCCATAAGATCTGCTATTCCTTTATCTGAGAATCCTTTATTTTTTAATTTTCTTAAATAATCTGGATCTAATTCTTTGAATTTTAATCCTTTTAAAATCTCTTCTTGTTTAACTATCCATTCGATTTTTTCCATGAAGAATTTATCTATTCCAGTTAATTTTTGAAGTTTTTCTTTTATATATCCTCTTCTTAACATTTCTGCAACAACGAAGATTCTTTCATCATCTGGTTTAACTACAGCAGCTTTTAATTGTTCCATAGTCATTTTCTTAGCTACTGGGTGTTCTAAACTATATCTTCCAATTTCAAGTGATCTGATTCCTTTTAAGAAAGCTGATTCAAATGTACTTCCGATAGCCATAACTTCTCCAGTTGCCATCATTTTTGTTCCTAGTGTTCTATTTGCTTTTTTAAACTTATCAAATGGCCACTTAGGAATTTTTACAACTATATAGTCAATTGTTGGATCAAAACAAGCATAAGTTGTTTGAGTAGCTTCGTTTACTATTTCATCAAGAGTATATCCCATAGCAAGTTTTGTAGATACTCTAGCTATTGGGTAACCAGTTGCTTTTGATGCAAGAGCTGATGATCTTGAAACTCTTGGGTTAATTTCTATAATTGCATATTCAAATGATTTTGGATGAAGAGCAAATTGAACGTTACATCCTCCAATAACTCCAACTTCATTTACTATTTTAACTGCTGATGCTCTAAGCATTGCACACTCTTTAGCTGAAAGTGTTTGAGTTGGTGCAACAACTATTGAGTCTCCAGTATGGATTCCAACTGGGTCAACGTTTTCCATGTTACATACAACTATTGTATTTCCATTTTTATCTCTGATTACTTCATATTCAATCTCTTTCCATCCATAGATTGATTTTTCAAGAAGTACTTGTCCTACCATTGAAAGAGCAAGTCCTTTTACTAATATATCTTCTAGTTCTTTAGGGTTGTTAGCAATTCCCCCTCCAGTTCCTCCAAGAGTATATGCAGGTCTTACAACGATTGGGTATCCAATCTCTCTTGCAACTTCGAATCCTTCTTCAAGAGTTTCAACTATTTTACTTTGAATAATAGGTTCTCCTAATTTATTCATTGTTTCTCTAAATATTTCTCTGTCTTCTCCCTTTTTAATAGATTCAACAGAAGTTCCAATTACTCTTACTCCATATTTTTCAAGGATACCTTTTTCTGAAAGCTCAACTACCATGTTAAGTCCAGTTTGTCCTCCCATTCCTGCAATAATAGAGTCTGGTCTTTCTTTAGCTATTACTTTTTCAACAAATTCTATAGTGATTGGTTCAATATATATTCTATCAGCAACTGCTTTATCTGTCATTATTGTAGCAGGGTTTGAGTTGATAAGTACAACTTCAATTCCCTCTTTTTTTAGAGTTTCGCAAGCTTGAGTTCCTGAATAGTCAAATTCAGCAGCTTGTCCTATTATAATTGGTCCTGAACCTATTACAAGTGTTTTCTTTATAGATTTATCTAACATCTTTTTCTTTCCTCCTAATTATCTAAAAACTTTTAACCTTCAACTTCACAAAATACTACGCTTTTTTCTCTATAGTCTTTAAAAAATCAGCAAATAAGTTATTTGAATCTTCTGGATATGCTTCAGGTAAGAATTGTACTCCCATAGCTGAAAGTTCAACATTTCTAAATCCTTCTACAGTTTTATCATTTAAGTTTACATGAGTAGCTTCAGCATTTCCTAAAGCATCTATTGTATATCCATGATTTTGAGATGTTACATATATTCTGTTTCTTGCTATATCTTTAACTGGGTGGTTAGCTCCTCTATGTCCATTGTTCATTTTAGCTATAGTTCCTCCAAGAGCAAGATTTAATACTTGTGCTCCTAAAGATACTCCAAATACTGGAAGTTTTCCTAATACTTCTTTCACTGTAGCTACAACTTCTGGTACATCTGCTGGATTTCCAGGTCCACTTGATAAGAATAATGCATCTATATTGTGTTTTTTCATTTCTTCAAATGTTGTATTGTATGGGAATACTGAAACTGCAAATCCCATTTTAGAAAGAGAATCTATAGTACTTCTTTTAACTCCTAGATCTAGAACTCCTATTCTAAGTCCATTTCCTCCAACTTCAATTATCTCTTTTCTACTTACTTCAGCAACTGCATTTTCATATGAGAAATTATCAAACTTTTCTTTTAATTCTTTGTGTGTAAGATCATCAGTTGTAATAATAGCTTTCATAGATCCATTGTCTCTTATTATTTTAGCTATCTCTCTTGTATCTACTCCTTTAAATCCTACTACATTATATTGTCTTAAGAATCCGTCTAATGTCATTTCACATCTAAAGTTGTTAGGTAATTTTGCATCTTCTTTAATAACAAATCCTTTTAAATGAATCTTATCTGATTCCATATCATCTAAGTTGATTCCGTAGTTTCCTACCATTGGATATGTCATAACTACTATCTTTCCATAAAGTGATGGATCAGTAAGAGTTTCTTGATACCCTACCATTCCAGTAGTAAAAACTATTTCTCCAGTAGTTTCACCTAAATGTCCAAAGATTTTTCCATCAAAGCTCATGCCATTTTCAAGAATAAGTTTACCTTTCATTTCCCCTCCTAAAAAAAAAGATACAACTACAAAAAGTTATATCTTAGAAAATTTAAAATATTTAAAATTATGAATAACAAATCTAAAAGAAAAATCAAAAAGAATAGCAAATAGTTTTAACTTAAATGTGTTATTATACTCTTTATTTGATAGTATAACCTCTGCCATATAACATCCCTCCTGATTTTTACTAAAAAATATTATATCTTTTTTTCAAACCTTTGTCAAGAAGTTTATTCTGTAAAATAACTAAAGCTATTTTTAATAAAAAACTTTTTTAAAGACAATTTAATTTTTATTTTTACAATATTTACTTTTATTAATATAATATGTATCAGATTTAAACTTTTATTAGATTAAAATTTTTTTATTTTTTTCCTCTATTTACAAAAAAATTAAATTAAGATTATATTTTCAAAAGACTGCTTAAATCAAATTAACCTTCAATCTATAGCAGTCTTTTGCTTTCTATCTACTCTACAACATCTAAATTATATAGATTATGCATTGTTGTTGGGTCATATTTAAAACCTTTAACTCTCTTATTAATTCCTATATTTTCATTTTTATAAATTAAAACAATTAAAGGTGATTCCTCTTGTAAAATCATTTGAGCTTTTTTGTAATGTTCTTTTCTTTCCTCAACATTGACACTTTCTCTTCCTAATTCAACTTCTTTATCAAACTCTTTATTAGTATAGAATGCTCTATTTCCTGCTCCACCATGAGAACTACTATGTAATAATGGATATAGTACAATGTCAGCATCAGAAGTTCCTGATACCCAACCACCTATATATGCTGTATGCTCTCCTTGGGCAGTTTTTTGAATATAAGCTCCCCACTCAAGAGTTTCTATTTTCATATCTATTCCTATATCTTTCAAGTTAGCTTGAATAATTTGAGCAAGTTGTAATCTTATAGCACTATCATTACAATATAAAGTAAAATTAGGATTTTTTACTCCTGATTTAGCAATTAACTCCTTAGCTTTTTCAGGGTTATACTCATAACCTGGTACTTCTTTAGAAAATCCAAAAACATTGGGATTTACTATTGATGTTGCAGGTTGTGCCATTCCCATAAATACAGAATCTGCCATTCCTTGTTTATTTAAAGCATAGTTAATAGCTATTCTATAATCTTTATTATCAAAAGGTGGTTTTGTTGTATTTAAAGTGATATACTCTGTTGATGTTGTTGGTTTAGATATCAACTCTAACTTCTCATTTTTATTTACTATTTCAGAATCTATTGGAGATACACTTAAAGCAATATCTATCTCCCCTGTTTCAAGAGCTGCCAATCTACTACTTGCCTCAGTTATAGATCTTATAATAAGTTTATCAATTTTTGGTCTACCTTCAAAATAGTCATCAAAAGCTACAAGTTCTATTTTCTCTCCATCTCCCCAATCAACAAATTTATATGGTCCTGTTCCCATTGGTTCTATAGAGATCATATCATTTTTAGCTTTTGTATCTTTTTCATTTAATATAGCTGTTAATGGATGAGCTAAACTAAATAATAGAGGTGCTGAACTATTTTTTAGTACTAATTTAATAGTTGAATCATCAATAACTTCTACTTTATCAATAACTTCAATCATTATTTTACTTGCTGGTTTTTCTAACATTCTATTGATACTAAATACAACGTCATTTACTGTCATTGTATCCCCATTATGGAATTTTACATCTTTCTTTATCTTTATTACTAGCTCAGTAGGTGAAAGATACTCATAAGATTCAGCTAACTCAGGGACTATATTTCCATTCTCATCTATCTTAAATAGTGTATTAAAAATTTGTTCAGTTACAAAAAGAGCTGGAATCTCATTATACATATTAGGATCAAGAGTTTTTGGTTTTGATCCTTGTGATACTACTACAGTTTTTTCTTTAGGTGTGCTTACTTTCTCTTCTGTTTTTTCTGAAGAGCAACCTAATAAAAGAAATGCTGTAGCTAAAGCAATAGCAATTTTTTTCATAAACATTCCTCCAAATATATAAAAATATAGTATATTAACACTAATATACTACTACTATCATCAAAAAATAAAAAATATATTTAATATATAATAATTATTAAAAATATTTTTTATATTACTTCTCCCAAATTTTCCTTAACTTTTCTACATAATTTAGAATATATTCTCTCTACAAACCATTTTTCACTTGATTTTTTAAAATTTCATCTACCTTTATCCACTCTACTCCACTATTTTCATCAGGTTTTATTTGTAAATTCATTTTTTCATCTGCTTCTAATAAAAAAGTAAAATTTAAATGGAGATGTGATGATATATATTCTCCTCTTTTTTCATGTCCAGCTACTGTTAAAATCTCAATAGAAAAAATATCTGTTGATAAAAATTTAACCTCTTTAACTCCACTTTCCTCTTCTACTTCTTTTAAAACAACTTCTCTTAAATTTTTATTTCCATCAGCATGTCCACCTAACCATGCCCAAGAATCATAAATATTGTGATATGCCATTAATACCTTATCCCTATTAGCATTTACAATCCAAGCAGAAACAGTAATATGAGCTACTTTATTTTCTCTTGTAAAAATTTTATCTCCATTTTGTAGCCATTGTAAAATAAGTTCCTTATCTCTTTTCTCTTGCTCATTAAAAGGTTTGTACTCTTTTAACTCCTTTTCTAAATTTTCCATCTTTTCCTCCACAAAAATCAGTTTTATATAAAAAAACTGCTGTAAACTTTCTAGTTTACAACAGTAATTTTTCAACTATAGTCTTTTTAAAATTTTAGCAAGTTGATCAGGACAAGAAGTTCCTCTTCCTCTACAATCAATTCCTTCAAGTTTTGCTATAACATCCTCTTTTTTCATTCCAAGAAGAAGATTTTGAAGTCCATGAGTATTTCCGTCACATCCTCCAACAAACTCTATTTCAGTGATGTAACCATCATAATCTACAGTAACCCCAATTTGTTTAGCACAAACTTTTTCTGTTGAATAATAATGCATTTTTCCTCCTCATAAATTAAATCAATGATAAATATATAAAAAACATTCAAGTTATTATACAAAATTTTTCAATTTTTGTAAATATTTTATAATAAATATTACAAACTTTTTTGTCTCTTTTTTATATTTTTAAGATATTTTAAACCTTTTATCTCTCTCAATTGCTTTAATTTTTACTAATATTTTGATATAATATCTATATTATAAAATTTATATCCAAAAAGGAGGATAATTATGTTGAAAAAATTTTTAATTATATTAGCTGCTTTTTCAATTATTGCTTGTTCTGGAAGAGAAGTAGATATATCTAAAAAGCAAGAGAGAGGGGGTATAGTTTATATAGTAAATGAGCAAAAACCTTTCTCAGGAGTTATTACTGGAAAATATGGAAATGGGCAAATTAAAATAAAAGAAACTTTCAAAGATGGTAAATACAATGGTGAACAGTATACTTACTATGATAATGGACAAGTTGAATCAAAGGCAGACTTTGAGAATGGTGTAGCTAAAGGAACTTACTTCCAATACCATAAAAATGGTGAAATTTCATACACTGGACAATTTATGAATGGTAAACGTCAAGGTGAATGGAATAGATATACTGATGATAAGAAACTTATTCTTACTGAATTTTATAACAATGGAACTCTTGAAAATGTAAAACAATATCTTGTGGATACTGATAAAGTTAAACAAAAAATATTAGATTTTTTTAATTAAAATTTTAATTCTTTTGTGCTAAAAAATTAGTATTATATCACAAAATACTAATTAATTTTCAATAAATTTAAAAAAATTAAAATTTTTTTTCAAATTTTACTTGCATTTTTTAATTTTTAGATGTATACTCACAGTAACTAAAAAATAAATCACAAAATCAAGATTAAAAGAGGAGGGAGAGAATATGTTACTACTTAACATAATATCATTTGTCATATGTGTCATAATAATAAGAGTCATACAAAGCTTAACTAAAATCTCATATGCCTATGATTATGTTAGGGATTAATTTTGCATATTCTTTAAACTATATAAGGGAAATAATAAATAAACATATTTTTTTATCAATTTATTATTTTCTTGTATCCTTTGAGATAGAAGCAACCTAACAGGGTTGCTTTTTTTATACCTACAATTGTCCAAAATTTAGGTATTAAAATTCTTTATTTTAAGTATTCAATTTAAATTAATTTTATAAAATTTTAAAGGGGGAAATAATTATGAAAAAACTTACATTAATGCTTTTAGGAGTGACTTGTTTATTAACAGCTTGTGGAGGAAATGAAACTAAAGAAGCTGCTGCACCTAAGAAAGAGGAAGTTGTAAAAATTGGAGCTACTGCACCACTTACTGGACCAGTAGCAATCTATGGAGTAACTGCAACAAATGGATCAAAATTAGCTATGGAAGAGATTAATAAAAATGGGGGAGTACTTGGTAAAAAAATTGATTTTATTGTACTTGACTCAAAAGGAGACTCTACTGAAGCTGTAATGGCATATAATAGACTTGTAGATGAAGGAATTGTTGCATTTATTGGAGATGCTCCATCTAAACCAAGTCTTGCAATTGCAGAGGTAGCAGCTCAAGATAATATGCCTATGATTACACCAACTGGAACTCAATTTAATATCACTGAAGCTGGTAAAAATGTATTCCGTGCTTGTTTCACAGACCCTTATCAAGGAAGAATCTTAGCAAACTTTGCTAAAAATAATTTAAAAGTTAAAACTGCTGCTATTGTTGTTAATAACTCAAGTGATCACTCAAATGGAGTTACAGAAGCATTCTTGAAAGAAGCTCAAGCTCTTGGTATTGAAGTAGTAGCTAAAGAAGGATACTCTGATGGAGATAAGGATTTCAGAGCTCAACTTACAAAAATCTTACCTACTAACCCTGATGTATTAGTAATTCCTGATTACTATGAACAAGTTGCTTTAATCACTACTCAAGCTAGAGAAATTGGACTTAAATCTACATTCATTGGACCAGATGGTTGGGATGGAGTTGCAAAAACTCTTGACCCTAGTGCTTATGAAGCTATTGAAAATTCATACTTCACTAACCACTACTCACTAGATGACCAATCTGAAAAAGTTCAAAACTTCGTAAAAGCTTATAGAGAAACATATAAAGAAGATCCATCTTCATTTGCTGCTCTATCTTATGATGCTGCATATATGATGAAAGCTGCTATTGAAAAAGCTGGAACTACTGAAAAACAAGCTGTTGTAGATGCTTTAAAAGGACTTGAATATGATGGTGTTACTGGACATCTAACATTTGATGAGAAAAACAACCCTGTTAAAGCAGTTACTGTATTAAAAATTGTTAATGGAAAATATACTTTTGACTCAATTGTTGAAGCTAAATAAATTTTAAAAATTAATAGATGATAAAAATTTCTAACCAGTACTAAAAATTTTTTAATACTGGTTAGAAATTCATCTATATATTAAAAAAGGAGAGGAAAGAAAAAATGGAATTTTTACTTCAGATTATAAATGGATTACAGATTGGAAGCATCTATGCCCTTATTTCTCTTGGGTACACCATGGTATATGGAATTGCACAACTTATTAACTTTGCACATGGGGATATTATCATGGTAGGTGCATATGTTTCATTATTCAGTATCCCAATGTTTACTAAAATAGGTTTACCCGTATGGCTTACAATGGTACCTGCTATTATTGTCTGCATCCTCTTAGGAATGCTTACTGAAAGAGTTGCTTACAGACCTCTTAGAAATTCTCCAAGAATCTCTAACTTAATCACAGCCATAGGAGTAAGCTTATTATTAGAAAATAGCTTTATGAAAATTTTCACACCTAATACTAGACCATTTCCAAAAGTATTTACTCAACCACCTATTTTAATAGGAGATCTTCACTTAAACTTTGGAACTGTTGTAACTATTTTAGTTACATTAACACTATCTGTTGCTCTTCAATATTTTATGAAAAAAACTAAATATGGAAAAGCAATGCTTGCAACAAGTGAAGATTATGGAGCTGCTAAATTAGTAGGAATTAATGTTGATCACACTATCCAATTAACATTTGCTATCGGTAGTGGACTTGCAGCAGTTGCAGCTGTTTTATATGTAGCTGCTTATCCTCAAGTTCAACCATTAATGGGATCTATGCCTGGTATCAAAGCATTTATTGCAGCAGTTTTAGGAGGTATTGGAATTCTTCCTGGAGCTGTTCTTGGAGGATTTATTCTTGGAATTGTAGAAAGCTTAACAAGAGCATATATCTCATCTCAATTAGCTGATGCAATTGTATTTTCAATATTAATTATCGTACTATTAGTTAAACCTACTGGAATTTTAGGTAAAAATATGAGAGAAAAGGTATAAGGTGATTGGGAAATGTCAAAAACAAAGATGCTTAGTTATATTGCAACATTTGTATTACTTACTATTGTTTATATTATTTTAATGAGTTTAATCAATACTGGTATTATTTCAAGATACCAAACAAATATATTAACTTTAATCTGTATTAATATTATTCTTGCTGTTAGTTTAAATGTTACTGTTGGTTGTCTAGGACAAATTACAATTGGACATGCTGGATTTATGTCAGTTGGAGCTTATGCTGCTGCCCTATTTACTAAAAGTGGACTTGTAGAAGGGTTACCTGGATACTTTTTAGCTTTAATTATTGGTGGAGCTGTCGCAGGAGTAGTTGGAATCATAATCGGTATCCCTGCTCTTAGATTAAATGGAGACTATCTTGCAATTATTACCCTTGCTTTTGGAGAGATTATCAGAGTTTTAATTGAATACTTTGATTTTACTGGAGGAGCTCAAGGGTTACGTGGTATCCCTCGTTATAATAAAATTGAGATTATCTTTATTATCATGGTTGTATGTGTAATGATGATGTTCTCTCTTATGACAAGTAGACATGGAAGGGCTGTTCTATCAATTAGAGATGATGAAATTGCTAGTGGTGCATCAGGAGTTAATACAACTTATTATAAAACATTTGCATTTACTGTATCAGCAGTTTTTGCAGGAATTGCAGGAGCTGTATATGCTCATCACTTAGGAATCTTAGGAGCTAAACAATTTGACTTTAACTACTCAATCAACATCTTAACGATGGTAGTTTTAGGAGGAATGGGAAGTTTTACAGGTTCTGTTCTATCAGCTATCGTTTTAACAATTGTACCTGAAATGCTTCGTGAATTCTCAGATTACCGTATGATTGTTTACTCTTTACTACTTATCTTAACTATGATCTTCCGTCCAACAGGACTTTTAGGACGTAAAGAGTTTCAAATTACAAAAGTTATTGAAAGATTTATGAAAAAAGGAGGAAATGTCAATGAATAACCTTGTATTAGATGCTAAAGATATTTCTATTACCTTTGGTGCATTAAAGGCTGTAACTGATTTTAACTTACAATTGAGAGAGAATGAGCTTGTAGGGCTTATCGGTCCCAATGGTGCTGGTAAAACTACTGTTTTCAATATTTTAACTGGGGTATACTCTCCAACATCTGGAACATATACTTTTAATGGTGAAATAATTAATAAGATGCCTACATATAAATTAGTAAAAAAAGGACTTGCTAGAACTTTCCAAAATATCAGACTTTTTAAATATATGAGTGTTTTAGATAATGTTCTTGTAGCTAATAACTTCAATATGAAATATGGAATTTTAACTGGTATCTTCCGTTTCCATAACTATTGGAAGGAGGAAAAAGAGGTTAAAGCTAAAGCTTTAGAACTTTTAAAAATATTTGATTTAGATAAATATGCTGATATGCCTGCTGGAAATCTACCTTATGGACAACAAAGAAAACTTGAAATAGCAAGAGCTATGGCAACAAATCCAAAAGTTTTACTACTTGACGAGCCAGCAGCTGGAATGAACCCTACTGAAACTGAAGAATTAATGAAAACTATTAAACTTATTAGAGACAAATTTAATATTGCTATACTTTTAATTGAACATGATATGAAACTTGTTTTAGGAATTTGTGAAAGGCTTATTGTATTAGATCACGGTAATGTTATTGCATCAGGTGACCCACATGAAGTTGTTAATAACCCAACTGTTATTACAGCTTATCTAGGTGCTGATGATGAAGGAGATGAAGAGTAACAATGGAAAATACAAATATGTTAGAAATCAAAGATTTACACGTTTATTACGATAATATTCATGCTTTAAAAGGAATCTCATTAAATGTTAAACAAGGTGAGATTGTATCACTTATTGGAGCTAACGGAGCTGGTAAAACTACTACTCTACAAACTATCTCTGGACTTATCAACTCTAGAGAGGGACAAATTTTCTTTGAAGGAAAGGATATTACAAAAGAAAAATCACATAAAATTTGTGAAATTGGAATTGCTCAAGTTCCTGAGGGAAGAAGAGTTTTTGCTAAACTTCCTGTAAAAGATAACTTAAAATTAGGTGCTTTTACTGTAAAAGATACTCCTGAAAATCTTGAAAAAGATAGAGCTAATTTCTATAAAACTTTCCCAAGGATGTCTGAACGTAAAAATCAATTAGCTGGTACTCTTTCTGGTGGAGAGCAACAAATGCTTGCTATGGGTAGAGCTATTATGAGTAGACCAAAACTTTTAATTCTTGATGAACCATCAATGGGACTTTCTCCTCTATTTGTAAAAGAGATCTTCTCAGTTATTAAAAAGCTTAAAGAGATGGGAACTACTATTCTTTTAGTTGAACAAAATGCTAAAATGGCTCTTGCTATCTCTGATAGAGCCTATGTAATTGAAACTGGAAGAATCACTCTTGAGGGAGATGCAAAAGAGTTAATGAACAATCCACAAATTAAAAAAGCTTACTTAGGAGCTTAATTAAAAAAGGGAGTATTGAAAAATATTCCCTTTTTAGTTATCTATCTACTTTAAAATTTAGGTATTTTCTGTATATTGCTTATCTCTTTTCCTAAACATCTTCTTAAAAAATTAGGAACAAATACAGAATAATATAGTAGTTGAGCTTCTGTATTTCCCTTTTCAACTTTCTTTAACTCTCTATATATCTCTTTATACCTATTATGAACTCTCTTCCAATCTCCACCACCATTGTATCTTTTATATATAACAACTGAGTAGAAACTTAGAATAAGTTTAGCTAAAGTTTCCTTTCCAATTTTAGAATCAAGATTTTGATACTCTTTAAAAAATTTCTCACATATCTTCTCAAGAGAGATTATACTTTTTTCAGAGACTTTATTCATTATACTTCCTGTTCTCTGTCTATAAAAATAAAAAGCTCTATCTATATATTTTACTCTTTTGGCTTTAAGATAAACCATTGGTGTAAATTCGCTATCCTCATGTACAATCTCTTCATTAAACCAAATATTATTATCAATTAAAAACTTTCTTCTATATATATCATCTACAACCTCTTCTCTAAAACATTTAGGTTGTTGAAAAAGCTTTCCAAAAAATTCTATCCCTGCTACTACTCCAGAATTTTTTACTAAATCAGATCTAAAAAGTGGAGCTCCAGTTTTTTCTGGTGTATAATATCTCATATTACCAACCATAACATCAAGATCTTCCATCTCTCCTTCAAAGAAAAACTTTTTATACTCTTGAACATCTATAAAATCATCACTATCAATAAAAGAGATATACTCTCCCTTTGCAACTCTCATTCCTGCATTTCTAGCTGAAGATAATCCACCATTTTCTTTATCTACAATAACTGTTCTCTCTGGATAACTTTGTTTAAACTCCTCCATTATCTCTCTACTTCTATCTTTAGAACCGTCATTTACAAGGATTACTTCATAATCTATCCCATCAATTTTATATAAACTATCTAAACACTCTCTTAAATATTGCTCAACATTATATATTGGAACAACTATACTCAATTGCATCTTATCACCTTACAATTCTAGAATCTTTTCTCTATATATATTAATAATAATTTTTTCATCAAATTCCTTTAAAATTTTCTCTCTTCCAGCTATTCCCATAGCTTTTCTCTCTTCAACTGAAAGATTGATAAATTTTCTCATTCCTTGAGCTAAATCTTCACTATCTGCAACTTTAACTAGATATCCTGTAACATTGTTTTCAACTATCTCTTTACAACCAGTTACGTTTGTAGCAATTATAGGCTTTTCCATAGCTGCCCCCTCCATCAATACTTTAGAGATTCCCTCTCTATATGATGGCAAAACTATACAATCTGCCTCTTTTATAACTAATTCTGGTTTATTAACTGTACCTAAATAGTTAATAACTCCTTCAGCAACTAATTTATCCATATGCTCTTTAGTTACCCCTGATACAGCCTCTCCACCTAAAGCTCCTAAAAATTGAAACTCAACTTTCTCTCCATACTCTTTCTTTAAAATTCTAGCTGCCTCTTCATACTCTCTAAACCCCTTATCAAAAAAGGCTCTAGCAACCATTAAGAAAACTATTCTTTCATCTTTTCTCTCCATAAGCATAGGTTTAAATCTTTCACAATCTGTTCCCTCACCAGGTAAAATAAATATCTTTTTACTATCTCCTATACCTGAATTAATTAGAGTTTCCTTATCGTCACTATTTAAAACCCATATCTCTTTTGAAAATTTAAGAGAAAATTTATATAACCCTACTGCTATTTTTGCTATAACTCCACCTTTTACAAAAGAATATCCAAGTCCAGTAAGAATTGCCACTGATTTTTTCCCAGCCATTTTAGCTGCTAAAGTTCCATAAATATTTGGTTTAATTGTATAGTGAAAAATTATATCTGGGTTCTCTCTCTTATATAATTTATATAGTTCTAAAGTTAATTTCAGATCTTCTATAGGGTTTATACCTCTTTTATTAAGATTAATAGAGATTGATTTTACTCCTGGTATAGCTTTTTCCATATCTATTCTTCCATCATCAGGAGCAACTACTACCACCTCATGTCCATCTGATACTAATGCTCTAATAACTCCAGCTCTAAAAATATATATATCCCACATATAATTTGCTACAAATAATATCTTCATATTTTCACCTTTTTAATATTAATATAGTAATGATAACTCTTTCCCATGCCCTTGATTTAAATATTTAAAAGAATCTACAACCATTTTTCTTCTCTCTTCAGCACCTTTATGCTCTAAAAAGATATTTTCATATTGATATAATTTTTTATTTCCTATAAAATTTATCTGATTATCCAATCTAAAATATGATACTCCTAGAGCTAAGATTAAAACTCCTATTTTTATCAGTAACATATCTTCTAAATCAGCTAACATTGGTAAAATAAACCAATATGAATATACAAAAAGAATTCCTATTCTTAAAGTAAGAACTGAAAATTCTGCTCCAAACAGAAATATAAACACTGATAAAAATAAACTATTAGCAAAAATAGTCCCGTATCTTTTTTCTGACAATCTATTTAGCATCAAAAATACTAAAACAAAAATAATTATTCTTTCTAAATAAAATAGTGTTACTCCCAATGGAAAATAATCTGGAACTATTGAAATATACACTGATATTTTTTTACCAATGCTTCCTGGTAACATATTTGCCAAACTTCCTATATTTTTTATTATTAATCTTTTATCTAATAAATAATAGATATTTCCTAAAATAAAAGTTACAAAAATAAATATCTTATTCCAATTAATTTTTAATAAAAAGTACATTGGAAAATATATCAAAGAGCTTGAATGAAAAAAGAAGCCTAAAAGATTTAATGCAATAAATGGCATTATCTTTCTATCCTCTATATATTTTATTGAAAGTATAAACAGAAGAATACTTTTTAAATTTCTTATCATATCTATTTCAAAAGCTACTCCATAAACTCCAAAATATATAAATAAAGCAAAAATTGGATATTTTGAGTATCTCTTAAAGATAAAATATAAAATTATAAAATCTATAACTGTATTTATAAAATTAAATATCAGATAATTATCTGTAAATAATTTTATACTTGCACAGTAAACTTGAAACCCTTTTTCAAATCCCCCTGCTATAAAACCGTTCTTTACTAATTCAATTATATTTTTACTTTTTTCAAAACTTGGCATATAACTATACCAATCATATCCTATATAAGCTCTTGTCCCGAAAAAAACAACTAAAATTCCTATTAAAAAAATATAAATATTTCTTTTAAATTCTCTATTTTCACTAAAAATATCTATTAAACTTCCTACCCCAAGAATTATTAATATTATGAAATATAGATTCATTTATCATTCCCTCTCTAACGTTTTTTTATATAGTTCCAAATACTCCTTTGCACTATTCTCTATAGTAAACTTTTTACTTCTCTCTAAACATTTATCTGCTACTTCTTTATAAAGTTTTTCATTTTTTAATTTTAGAATAAGCTTTGCTAATTCCTTAGGGTTATCATTTGAACATAAAAAACCTGCTCCTCTAACTACTTCAGCAAGTCCGGGAACATCACTTGCTATTACAGGTTTATGTGACGCCATTCCCTCAACAGCAGTAATTCCAAACCCTTCAAAAAAAGAGTATTGAATCACAATATCAGCTGTTTTTAAAAGTTGAGGAATATCTTTTCTAAGCCCTAAAAATCTAACTCTATCCTCTACTCCCACTTCTCTAGCAAACTCTTGAACATCTCTTTCTAAAACTCCATCTCCTACAAATACTACTTTGTACTCTTCAGAAAGAGATTTTAAAGCTGATACAACTCCTTTTTGATTTTTAGCAGCTTGAAATCTTGATACCATCATAAGAACAGTATCACTATTTTCAACTCCTATCTCATCTCTTGAAATAGGATAGACATTTTCAAAATGGCTTAAATCTACTCCATTTGCTATTACACAATAGTTTTTTTCATCTCCACCTATCCACTCTTTCAAACTTTTTTCAGTAGCTTCAGATATACTTACAATCTTATCAAATCCTCTAAAAATAAATCTGTCTATCAATTTAAAAACTATGCTATTTCTTCTTCTATTTGATGTACTATGTTCAGTTGTAATATATTTTCTCTTTCTATTAAAATCCAACATTTTAGCAAATCTTGTCCAATATTGGGCATGTACAAGATGAACATGAACTATATCATAGTTTTCTTTTTTTATCTTCTCAGCTATTGCAAAAATATTTAAAGGAGACACCTTAGAATTATATTTAGAGACACTTACTCTTATTCCTCTTTTTATTAAATCTTTTTCAAATACAGAGTTAATATCACTTAATATCATTAATTCTACATCATACCCTAACTCTTTTTGTAATGGAATAAGTTCACTTAGTAGTTTCTCTGCTCCCCCTAATTCTAATGAAGTTATAATATGGAGTATTTTCATCTTTTCCCCACCACCAATTTAAAATATTTACTTTGAAGCAATCTTATAAAAAATTTTATCTTATTTTTTAAAGGTATATTATATTTTAACATCTCACTATAATAACTTTCAAAACCTCTAGGATTATTTTTTATTAACTTTAAAAAATTATTTGTGTAACCATCTTCAAGATATTCAAAATAATATATTCCTTTATCTATATATCTCATCTTATATTTTTCACCTATTTTTATCCAAACAGATGCTTCAGGAACAAATTTTTCCCCTTCATAAACTTTAAATGGATTTTCTCTTAAATATTTTGTTCTAAATACTTCTGCCTTATCTCCATCTATTCCAAGTTTATATACAATCTCAATAGGTGTTGAATCTATGCTATATTGAGGATAAGGCTTTCCTGTTATCTCTCCAGTAGCAATATTTATCTTTCTAAATATCATTCCACCCATATTTTTAGGAAGTTTCTCCCCCTCTAAAATAATAGTTTCAACTGCATCTTCTGTAATATAGTCATCACTATCTACTATAAAGAAAAACTCTCCCTCTGCAAACTCTACTCCTCTATTAATAGCCCTCATCTTTCCAGCATTTTCTTGATAAACATATATAATATTTAAAATATTCTCTTTTTTCCAACTTTCTATAAGCTCTCTTGTATTATCAACAGATCCATCATCTACTACTACCCATTGAAAATTTTTATTGCTCTGTTTCTTTAAACTTTCATACAATCTAGAAAGTGTATCTCCTCTATTATATGCAGGAGTAAAAATAGTTACTTCCATTATTATCTTCCTTTACCAAATACAACTGTTTTAAATGTTAATATCATAATAACTAAATCTAAGTATAGGCTATGTTGTTTTATATAATATAGATCATATTCTAATTTTCTTCTTGCATCTTCAACACTAGCTCCATATGGATACATTACTTGAGCCCAACCTGTAAGCCCTGGTTTTACCATATGTCTTAAATTATAATATGGTATCTGCTTTTCTAGTTCCTTAATAAATACCATTCTTTCTGGTCTTGGTCCAATAAAACTCATTTCCCCTTTAATTACATTTATAAGTTGAGGAAGTTCATCTATTTTTGTTTTTCTCATTATGTTTCCAAATTTAGTAACTCTTGGGTCATTTTTTTGAGCCCATTTTGCTCCATCTTTTTCAGCATCATTTCTCATACTTCTAAATTTATGAACTTTAAACTCTTTTCCATTTTCCCCTACTCTATCTTGGCTATAGATAATAGGTCCGGGACTTTCTAATTTTACAATAATTGCAGCTATTCCCATAATTGGCAGAGTTAAAATTCCTATGATAAATGCCATAGTCATATCAAATATTCTTTTTATATTTGTTTGTATGTGACTATGAAGAATTTTAAATCCATAAGCTTGAAGTAACCACTCTTCATCTATAAACTCAACATCAATTTTAGCTTCATTTTCAAGCATATAATCTGAGTAACTTTTTACTTCTACACCTGAAAGTTTTAAATTTAAGATCTCTCTTATTTCCTCTTTTGTTAACTTTAACTTTGTTATTACTAAAATTCTTATACTATTCTCTTTTATAAAATCAGTTAAACTTCCTTTTCTATCTGCTTCATCTATATACTTATATTCTGGGAAATTAACTAAACTTTCAACAATTCTATTTTTCATCTCTCCAGTTCCATAAGTAGTTAAATTTTTAATTTTAAAGGTAACTATACTTATAATTGTGCTTATAAATATTTGTGATGCAGTAAAGATAAGAAAGAAAGGAATAAGTCCAAAATCCCATGCATCTATAAACCAGATAAAAAATGCTATAAAATTCAATAGGAAAATTATTACATATCCTTTATTACTACTCTTATATCTAATAAATTCCATATTATCTGTGATATAAAGTCCTAAAATAACAAAGCCAAACACTCCTAAAGAGTAAATAGGAAGTCCTACTTCATAAATAAAAAGATATCTACATATATAAAATGTTACCCCTAGCAATACTGTATATACTAACTTTAATACTGTGCTCTTCTCTTGTTCCATCCTCTTCTCCCTCTCCTATCTCTCTTGAAAAAGCTCTATTCTCTTTCCAGATAAGATACTATTATCTTCAAAACCATTTTTATCATAATATAATCTTGCTTTGAATAACTCATTTCCACTATCTTTTCCTATTTCAGAAAAAACTCCACTAGGATATACTTTATCACTGAAACCATATACATAAAGAATATTATTTTTCTTAGGTAGATATTGGTTATTTCTAAATAAAACACCATTTTTCCAGTTTTCATCTAGTTTAACTCTATTGTTATCTTGAATATTAACTATCTTTCCAAGCATATCAAATTCAAATATCAAATCATCATCATATGCTTCCCAGTTTCCATTTTCATTTCTATCTAATAGAGATTTTTTAATAACTGGTGAAACTATAAGAATATATCTAATATTTCCATTTGAGTCAAAGATAAATGGTAATGATTCTTCACGAGTATTAAATGAAACTAGGTTCATTCCACTTTCAATACTTCCATCTACTTTCTTTTCTATAACTATTGCAGGTAGAGCATCATTAATTACTCCTGTTTCAATCTCTACACTCTTTTTCTTTTGTATATCCCCATCATTTAATTTGATAGTAACATTGTTTTTAGTTTTAGGATATAATCCTATAATCTCAATCTCACCATTCTCTTTTATCTTTGTTTTATAAGTGTAATTTTGACTATTTTCTCTTCCCTCAATAGTTACACTTACATCTTTTCCAATAAAATCATTTTCTACTTTTATTATTGCTGAAAGTGGTGTTCTTCCATATGGGTTTAATTTTATAAAAGGTGAATCAAAGGTATAGTGATTACTTCTATATTGTTTTTCAAGTTCAACAGAGTTATTTTTATCTAAAAGATAGAATTCTCCATAAGATGCCATCTTTTTATACTCTATTCCACTCATATTTTTTCCAATAATTACTTTTAATTCTGGAGATACTTTGCAAATTCTTTCAAGTTTTTTACTTAATAATAATAGTTTCTTCATATCTTCAAATATTAATTTATCATTAAAGAAATTTTCTTCACTCTCTTTTAATTTCTCTATATCCTCTTTTTTAAACTCTAAAAGAGATATCAATTCTGCATTTCCTGTAAGTATCCCATTCAATTTTTCAAGTTGTTCTCCTGATAAATTTTTTACAACCTTATCTATTTCAGTATTTGGTATTAATTTTACTATTCTATCTCTTATTTTTAAAGTTTCAGGTATATTCTCCTCATTTTGTGCTATCTTATTATAATCAAAATTTGGATATGTTCTCTTTAAAAAATCTTTCATCTCTACTGAAAGAACTTCAATCTCTTGAAATCCATTACTTACATTTAATATCTCTACAGCTTTCGGATAATCAATATCTCTTGAATAATATGTATCTGTGTTATATTTTTTATTTTCACTATCATTTAAAGCTTTTAGTACTTCTGGTGTCTTTAATATTTCTTTTAAAATCTCTAATTTATCTAAAGAAAGTTTATCTAATAATTCTACAAACTCTTTATTATTTAATTGTTTTTCAAATTCTTTTTTTAATCTCCTGCTCTGATTTTCCTTATAAGTTATAGAAAAAGTAGGACTATTTTCCATCTTATTCATTATTTTTCCCTTTGAAAAATATAAAAGTACTCCTACTCCTATTACAAGAAGTGAAGCTATAAGTGTTATTTTTTCCTTCCTATTTATCTGCATAATTTTCTCCTTTTTCTTTCGTTTTCATTGAAACCCTATCTTAATATTATAATAATTATTATGAAGAAAATCTAGTTATATTTTTCTATAATGAAAAATATAATTATTTCAGCCCTATTTTAACATAGTTTTTTCTGTTTTTTAACATAAAATTTTTAAAATTCTATACTTTTTTTGTTGACTAACAAAAAATAAAAAATGACTGGAATTAACTCCAGCCATTTTTATTTTAATTATTAATAGTTTTTCTTTCCTACATTTTCAGATATTTTCACAATAAGATCTCTTGCTTTTTCCATTGATTGAATACAGATATATTCAAATCTTCCATGGAAATTGTGTCCTCCTGTAAATAGGTTTGGACATGGAAGCCCTCTATAAGAAAGTCTAGCTCCATCTGTTCCTCCTCTAATAGGTCTGATATTTGGTGCTATTTCTAATTCTTCCATTGATTTTTTAGCTAGATCTATTATATACATAACAGGTTCTATCTTTTCTCTCATATTGTAGTAGCTATCTTTTACTTCAATTTCTATCTTAGCATCTTTATATTTTTTAGCTAGATATTGAACTGCATCTTTAATGATAATTTTCTTTTCATTGAATTTTCTCATTGAGTGATCTCTAATGATATATTCCATTTTAGTATTTTCAACTGTTCCTGTTAATTCATCAAGTAGAAAGAATCCTTCATAATTTTCAGTATGTTCAGGTCTTTGATCACATGGTAACATAGCATTTAGTTCCATTGCAATCATAATAGAGTTAATCATACTATTTTTAGCAGATCCTGGGTGAATATCTCTTCCTTCTATTTTTACTGTTGCAGAAGCTGCGTTGAAGTTTTCATATTCTAATTCTCCAAGCTCTCCTCCATCTACTGTATAAGCAAATTTACAATCAAACTTCTTAACATCGAATAAATCTGCTCCTCTTCCTATCTCTTCATCAGGAGTAAATCCAACTTTAATAACTCCATGTTTAATCTCTGGATGTTCTTTTAAATATTTAATAGCTTCTATTATCTCAACTATTCCTGCTTTATCGTCAGCTCCTAAAAGTGAACTTCCATCTGTAACTATAAGATCTTGTCCAATATAATTTCTCATATGACTAAAATCTTTAGGTGAAAGAACTACATTTTCTTCACTATTTAATACTATATCTTCCCCATTATAATTTTCTACGATTCTTGGTTTTACACCTCTTCCATTGTATGAAGGAGCTGTATCCATGTGAGCTATAAATCCTATTGCAGGAATATCCTCATCACAGTTTGCTGGTAATGTTGCCATAATATAACAGTTTTCATCTAAAGTTATATCTTCCATTCCTAATGCTTTTAGATCTTCAATTATAACTTTTGCAAGATCCCATTGTATTTCACTACTTGGACAAGCATTGCTTTCTGGATTAGAGTCTGTATCAATTTGTACATACTTTAAAAATCTTTCAACTAAACTATTCATCACTAACATCTCCCTATCTATATTTTTAGCTATCTATATTCTAATATGAATTTAGATTTATTTCAATCAGTTATTTTAGTTTTCTTCAACAACTGTCTCCTCTTCATCCAATTTCTCTTGCTCTTTTTGTAGATGTTTTAATATTTTCATCTCTCTCTTTATTAAAATAAATGTAATCACTGTTGATATAAAGTCTGATGTAGGTGCTGCAAACCAAATACCTGTCAAACCAAACAATCTAGACATAACTATGATACATGGAATTAATATTATTATCTGTCTTGATAAGCTTATAAATAGACTTAATTTTGGTTTTCCTACTGCTTGGAAATATACTGAAGATATTATTTGGAATCCTATGATTGGAAACATTATTGTATTTATTCTCAATCCAAATGAAGCGATATCTAATAATGCCTTTTCTCTTGTAAAAATAAATATAAAGTATTTTGACAAGAATTGTATTACAATAAAATCAAATATACATATTATACTAGCTCCTAATATTGCCTTACGCAGTGCTTCTCTTACTCTTGCATAAAGTTTAGCCCCATAGTTATATCCTAAAATTGGTTGTAACCCTTGGTTAATTCCAAAGATAGGCATAGCCAAAAATATTACTATAGCTTGAATTATCGCCATTGCTCCTATCGAGTTATCTCCACCATAGATTTTTAATGTATGGTTAAAAGTATAGTTTACTAGACTTGAACCTAATTGAAGTGCAAAAGGTGCTGATCCCATCGCCATTATATTTTTTATTCTCTCCCATTTCAATGGTAAATCTTTCATATATAATTTTAAACCACTAAATTTAGATCTAAAATAATAAATTGTCCATGCTGCTGAAATATATTGAGATATTATTGTTGCCCATGCTGCCCCTGAAACTCCCATATCCATACCAAATATAAAGATAGGATCAAGAACTATATTTATTATTGCTCCTATCAATAGAGTTACCATTGACATTTTAGGGTTTCCATCTGAACGAATACCTGCATTAGCAACATATCCTACTATTGTTGCTGGGAATCCAATAGCAACTATTCTCAAATACTCAATAGTATATTTAGAAGTATTCTCACTTCCACCTAATTTGTCAACTAATCCTTCCATAAAAATTAAAACTAAGATTCCAATTATCGTTGAAATAATAGTTCCAAAACAAATTGCATTTCCTAAATAATGTTCTGCCTCATCTTTTTGTTTTTTCCCTAGATTTAAAGATATATTAGTTGCTCCCCCTAGCCCTATTAAAACTGCAAATGCAAATACAAAAATAGTAACTGGGAATGTTAACCCTACACCTGCTATTGCAAAATGTCCTACATCTTTTATATTTCCTATATATATTCTATCTACAATACTATAAAGAGCATTAACTAGCATCCCTATTATTGCTGGTAACGAAAACTGAATTAGCAGTTTTGTAATCTTTTCACTTCCCATAAATTGATGTTTATTTTTCATTTCCCCTCCTGTTATTCCCAATTTTCTATAAGTTTTGACATTATTTTTATAAACATTTTTCTCTCTTCTTCATCAAGTATTTTTTCTACTCTACTTTGAAAAATATCTGAGACTTCAAAAATAATATTTAAAATCTCTTTTGCTTTATCTTCTAATTCTAAATATGTTACCCTTCTATCTTCTTCACACACTTTTTTTCTAAGATATCCTTTCTTCTCTAACTTATTTACTAAAATAGTAACAGTTGACTTATCCTTAGATATCTTCTCTGTAACTTCTTTCATTGAAAGAACTTTAAAGACATGAAGTATTATAATTATTCTTACATGAGAAAAACCTAACTCTGTTATTCCTCTTTTCCTTAGTTGTTCATCCATAAAACACCTATTCCTATGGAACAACCTTGCAATACTACTATAAAGTGTATTCTCTAATTTTCTCTCTTCCATTATTATCACCCACAAAAAATGTTAACATATAATTAGTTTTATGTCAAACTATTTTTTGCTACTTATACAAATAACTTTAAACTATAATATATCTAACTAAGTTCATTTTTTCTTGCATATCACTAGGTTTTGACAAAGTACCTTTGTATTTAGCGATTATTAGTCAAGTTACGTTATTAAAATTTCTTTTTTAACATCAAGTTGTCTCCATGTCAGTAAATAAAGAATCCCTATTGCTCATTCCGTTGAAAATGCAAAACTCGGCTACGCCTCAAACACGTTGCATTTTCTTAACTGCATTTCGCTAAGGGCTTCTAATATTCACCTCCAAATTACGTCAACTTGATGTTAGGGATAATAATCTTTTTACTTTTTATTAAAACTATAAATTATAGTTTTTAGAAAATAAATAATTATATTGAAAAAAACTACGTTTTAACTTCAAATAAAGTTTCAAACGTAGTTTATATTAATTTATTTTTTATTTACTATTTTTTCTCTTTTTCCTCTGCTTCTTTTTTATCTAAATATCTTTTTTGTACTATCTCAATTACTTCAAGCATCTTCTTTTGAATATGATCATATCCAACCTCTTTAATATGAGGTAAAGTACAATTTGAACAATCTTTTATTCCATGAGGTGTATATTTAAAGTTTCCTCCACAATTTTCTCCTAACATATAAAGTGGACAATAGCAAAACATACAGTTAAAATCCTCAATATTCTTTACTTGATGACATGGAAAAAATTCACAATCTTTATGGTGGATAAATTTATAGTTATTCATAAAAGACCTCCTAGTTTTAATTTCTATACTTTAAATATAACCTTTTTATAATATTAAATCAAGAAAAGTTTTCTATTATCACTCTTTTATCTAAAAAATAGATATTTCATACATTTTCTTTATAATTTTTCAGATAAAATCTCTATTTTCTTTTCTCTATATATTATATCCCCATCTTTTAAATAAAATTGAACTGGATAAATTTCAACTCCTACCTTTATTGCTTTATAAAAAAGTTTTGCAAATTCTAAATCTGTTTCATATTTTGGTCTAAAACTTTTAGAGTCTCTAAAAACTAATAATAAAACTGCTGCTCTATCTCCATTCTCTTTTATTTTTATCAACTCTTTTAGATGTTTTTGAGCCCTTGTACTTGGAGCATCTGGAAACATCGCTACTTTATTTACAGAAAGAGAAACTCCTTTAACTTCAACCCAAATCTTTTTCCCATCTTTTTCTAAAAGATAATCAAGCCTACTATCTCCATTTTTTACCTCTGCTGTTATACTATCAACTTTTCCAAAAGGTGATATCTCAAAATCTTTTAAAAAATTTTCTGAAATATATCTATGATAAGCAGAATTAATTAAAATACCCTCTCCATCATCTGCTTTTGCTGAAATTAGATCCCAATCTGTTTTTCTCTTACTTCCCTCTTTGGCTTTTTTTAAACTAACTTCATTTCCTAAAAAAAGAAGTTCCTTTATTCTCCCAGAATCATGAACGTGGCAAGTAATCTCTTTTCTATCTTTTAATTCTACCTTTGCTATAAACCTATTTGGTCTCTCTAAAAACTTCCCTGTGTCATCTATTCCAATCTTATAAATTAATTTTTCCATTTTTTCTCCTAAAATAAAAAATTGGCTAAACCTGTTATATCGATTCTAGCCAATTATTTCTATCTATTAATATTTTCCATCTGCTAAATCTTTAAAATTAACAGCTTCTAATCTTTTTACAAAATCATCTTCTATACTTTTCATAACTCTATGAATTCCACAATTTCCACCTCTTAAAGTACAACTTTCAGGCGATTCCATACAATCTTTTAAACAAATTTTTCCCTCTATTGACTCAATAGCATCTTTAAGAGTTATCTCTCTACTATCTCTTTTTAATTTGTATCCTCCTCTAGCACCTTTAAAGATCACTACTAAGTCAGCTTTTTCTAACTTTTTTAAAATTCTCAAACTAAAAAGATGAGGTATATCCTCTTTTTCAGATATTTCATTTGAAGAAATAATTCTCTCTTCTCCATTCTTAGTTAAGTATAGAAGTATTCTAAATGCATATTCTATCTCGTTTTTTAATCTCATCGCTTTTTCTCCTATAATACCTTCCTACATTTTTATAAAACATATTGCAATTATAGCACATTAAGTATGCAATAACAATAGTTTTATTCATATTTTAACTTATCTCCCTTGCATTATCTACTTTCTCTCCTAAAGCTGCTTTTATAGCAACAATTGCCACTTCCAATTGATCTAAATCTGGCTCTTTAGTTGTAATTCTTTGAAGTGATAATCCAGGAAATGCCACTAACTTTACCCAACATCTATCTAAATGATTACTACTATATCTTTGAATCTCATATGAGATCCCTGCTATAACAGGCATCATAATAACTCTTAATACAACCTTTATAATTATTTTTTGTAACATATCTTTAGGTACTGGCAATATAAAATCCATACATGAAAAAACAATTATTGAAATTAACATTACTATTAAAAGAAAGCTTGTTCCACATCTAGGATGTAGTGTAGTAAATTTCTTAGCATTCTCTGGTGTTAACTCCAATCCATTTTCATATGCATATATAGATTTATGCTCTGCACCATGATATTCATAAACCCTCTTTACATCCTTTGAAAAAGATATTACCCATATATAGAATATAAAGAATACTAATCTCAATACAGCTTCTAAAAGATTTGAATGAATCTTGTTATTGCTAAATACAAAACTTCCAATTAAAGATGGAATCACTACAAATAATCCTATCCCTAAAGCTAAAGATACAACTGTTGTCATAACAGCTTCTTTTTGAGTTATTTGCTCTTCCTCTTCAACCTCTGATTGATTAGCTGAAAATGTAAGTTCCTTTATCCCCATAACAAGTGCATCAAAAAGTGAAACTGCACCTCTTACAAAAGGTATCTTTGCTAACTTTCCCCTATTTGATGAAATTTTCGTTTTCTTATATACAATCTCTCCTGAGGGTTTTCTCACTGCTGTTGCTAACCATTGAGGACTTCTCATCATAACACCCTCAATTACAGCTTGCCCCCCTATACTAATTTTCTCTACCATCTTGCTCCTCTCCAAAGACTATTTTTTTAAAATAACAAATGTTAAGTCGTCCACTTGTTCATAGTCCCCTCTAAAATCAGTTATTGCTTTTAAAATGCTTTCTTTTATCTCTTCAGGCTCTCTATCTTTGTTTTGATATACAACCTCTTTCAATCTATCAATTCCAAACATATCTTTATTACTATTTTCAGTTTCATTTATTCCATCAGTATAGAAAACTACAATATCTCCATCATTTAATTTTAGCTCTCCATGTCTATATGAATACTCTTTAAGGAACCCAATTGCTACCCCTTTTACAGTATGTAATTCAACTGTATCTGTTTCTGCTCTATACACTACAAGAGGGTTATGCCCTGCATTTGAATATGATAAAATCTGAGTTTTTCTATTATATTTACTGTGCATCATTGTGATAAACATATCCTCAGTTATATCTGGATATATCAATCTATTTAATTCATTAAGATTTTTTTCTGGCTCCATATCAGCAGTAATCATCAATGTTTTCAATACTGATCTTCCCAATGCCATCAAAAATGCTGCTGGTACTCCCTTACCGCTTACATCTGCTATTGTAATACAACAGTTATCCTCATCTACTACTGTATAGTCGTAATAGTCCCCTCCAATCTCCTTTGCTGGCTCAAAGAAATTGGCAATTTTTAATCCAAAAATATCATTGATATTTGCTGGAAGAATTTTCTTTTGAATTCTAGCAGCAACTTCAAGTTCATTGGACATTCTCTCTTTTACAAGAAGAGCTGAATAGATTTGAGCATTATTTATAGCAATAGAAACTTGAATTACCAGTGCTGATATAGTTTCTTCATCTATATCAATCAATTTATTTCTATCTTCTATTACATATATAACCCCAAGTTCTTTTCCTTTTACAACAAGTGGAGAAATAACAACAACCTCGTCATCTCCAACAGCAAAGCCCTTTGAAAGATCTTCGTAAATTCTCTTATAGTCAGATCTTGTAAACTCTTTTATCTCATCTTCACTAAAACTTATCTCTCCTCTAAATCTTATAGCACCCTTTACTCTTCTATTTTTTAATTTTCCATTGTCCCAAAGATAAAGTGATATTCTCTTTGCTCCTGTAAGTACAAAATAAGCATCTAATATAATATTTATTATCTTATCTACCTCAAGAATTGAAAGAACTGCCCTTGATAGAGAGTTAAGATTTGATAGATTTTCTACCCTTCTTTCAAGAATATGGTTACTATACTCTAACTGTGTAGATTTAGTAACAAGAGCATCATATGTAACCTCTAACTCTTTTCTATACTCCCTCAACTCAACTATTGAGTTTTCAAGCTCTAACTCCTGCTTAATTATCTTATTTAAAGTCTCTATATACTCCTCTTTTAAAACTTCTGGAATATCTTCTAACTCCTGTCTTGCCCTAAGACTAGTCAGTATTCTTATAATATCTTTAAAATTTTCTTTCTCCTGCCTCTTTAAAATATAAAAGAAAAATATTGTAAGCAGGCAAAGAAAAAACATATACAACATTAGTTAATCCTCCATTGATTTCCCTCTTCTTTTATATTTAAAATATCTCTAGGTATATCATCTACTTTTACACTTGCTTTTCTATTATCTCTTTTTTCTGGTGTTACTACTTTAAATCTTAACATATCCTTTATTTTAATATCCTCTTCATCTTCAAATTTAGATAGTAAACTTTTTGGATCTTTTATCTCTTCAACTTTTACTCCAAATCTATAATCTTTTACAGTATCTACATCTGTTCCCTCTACAAGTAGTATCTTATTTGGAATAATTCTTGGCTCTCCACCTGTTTCTAAAATAATAATATTTGCTTTTATATCATTCTCTTTTCCAAATGTATCTTTAGTATAAATAGGGAACCCCTCTGCTCCTGCTTCAACTATATTTTTTTCATCTACCTCTAATATAAAATCTCTTGCTATTGGATAGAACATTTTTGAAGTTAATTTTCTCTTATCAAAAACTTCAGATACTATTCTCATTTTATCTAACTCAGTATAATAAGCATACTCATCATACTCTCCAGCTCTTTTTAAATAATCAAACCAATAGTAAACTTGTTTATTCAAATATTTTTGAATAGTTCCTGCATTTGTAGGAAAATCTATTTTAATTTTAGAATCAATAAGATCTTTTTCCTCTTGAGTTAAATCAGAGGCTGGTTTAAAGAAAACCTTTTCACTTTCTCTTACCTCTCTAATTCCAATATTTCTAATATCTTGATAAAGTTCATATGGAATGATAATATTCAAATCTTTTTTATGTGCTATCATTTTACCCATTAGAACATTCAAATTATCAAAAAATAGATCTTTCTCTTCTACTGTTTTAGGATAATCTAGTTTATAAGCTTTTAAAATATATTCCCCTCTTGATAATCCATTATTAAACTCTACTATTTGGCTTTGATCTCTTCTAGCAACTACACTTTGACAACCAGTTACTATAAAAGCTATCAAACTTAAAAATACTATTAGAATTTTCTTTTTCATACTTCCTCCAAATAAACTATTTTTTTAATTTTTCTAATATATTTTCTGCAATTTTTCTAGGAACAAACCTAGTTAAAGATTCTATACTTTCATTTTTTATTCTTTCAATAGAGCCAAACTCTTTTAAAAGAACTGTTTTTCTTTTTGCTCCAACTCCCTCAATATCATCAAGCTCTGATTTTAAAACCCTTTTACTTCTCAATTTTCTATGATAAGTTACTCCAAATCTATGAGCCTCATCTCTAACCCTTTGAAATATTTTAAGAGCCTCTTGATCTTTAGAAAATATGTATGGCTCTTTCTCTCCATATTTATATACTTCCTCTTCTCTCTCTGCTAAGCTTAAAAGATCTGAGATTCCATCTTTTCCTAACTCCCTCAATACCTCTCCAGCTGCATTTATCTGTCCAATTCCTCCATCTATTAAAATTATATCTGGAAATTGACTCTCCTCTAATTTTCCATAACGTCTAGTTATTACCTCTCTCATCATCTGAAAATCATCTGGAGTATCTTTACAAGTTATCTTAAATTTTCTATAATCTTTCTTTGATGCTCTCCCCTCTATTGAAACACTCATTGAGGCAACTGCATCTTTTCCTTGAGTATTTGATATATCAAAGCACTCTATCTTTCTTGGATATCTTGTAAGTTGTAAAGTTGTATATAATTTATATAATCCTTCTTCAACTACACTTTTCTTTCTATAATAATTTTCTATATCTCTTTCCAAATTCAGTTTTCCCATTTCAAGTAACTCTTTTCTTCTACTTTTAATCTTTGGAAAATGAAACTCTATCTTTCTATCTTTTATCTTTTTTAATGCCTCTAATATCTGTTCACTTTCTTTTTCATAATCACTTTGAAAAACTATACTATTAGGTAAAGAGTGTTTTGTATAGAATGATAAGATCATACTCTCTAATACATTCTCATATATTTTATCCTTTAAACTTAAATTTGTCGAGATTTTTCCTAAAATTTTTCCATCTCTTACATTTAAAACACAGATAAAAACTCTCTCCTTTTCAATTTTCAAATTAAATATATCCTCATCCAGCTCTTTTCCATACTCAGTTACTTGATTATTTAAAATAGTTGATTCAATCTCTTTTATCTGCTCTCTATAAATAATAGCATTTTCAAACTCCATCTTCTCTGAAGCTAAATTCATCTTCTTATTAAGTTCTTCAACCAATAATTTCCCTTGCCCTTTTAAAACTTGTTTTGCTTGTTCTACAAATGTATTATACTCTTTTTCTCTATCTTTATATACACAAGGTCCTATACACATTTTCATATAGTACTTTAAACATGGTCTAGAATATTTTTTATTCATATCTCTTGTACAGTCTCTAAGTTTAAATATCTTTACAAGCATCTTTTTTAACATCCATCCCCCTTGAGGATATGGACCAAAATATATTCCTGATTTTGTATCTAAAGCCTTTGTTGTTCTTATAACTTGAATATTTGGAAATTTTTCTCTACTGATTTTTATATAGGGATATGTCTTTTCATCTTTTAATAAGATATTATACTTAGGCATATATTTTTTTATTAAGTTGTTTTCTAAAATCAGAGCATCTACTTCACTATTACATATTATAAATTCTATATTCTCAATATTCTTTACAAGCTCTTTTGTTTTCTCGCTCTCATGCTCTCTATTAAAATATGAAGATACTCTATTTTTTAGATTTTTAGCCTTCCCAACATAGATTACCTTTCCCTGTTTTTTCATTAAGTAAACCCCAGGATTCTCAGGTATCTCTATCTTTTTTATATCTATCATAAAATTACCAGTTCCTTCTCTCCTTCTCTCGATGGCTAATATATACATTTAAACTTTCCACTTTTGAAAGTTCATCATGTAATAATCTAGCAAAAGTTACAGAACGATGTTTTCCTCCACTACACCCTATTCCTATAGTAAGATGTTTTTTCCCCTCTTTTATAAAATTAGGAATTAAAAACCTTAACATGTCCAATAATCTTTCAGCAAACTCTTGAGAGATATCATATTTCATAACATAGTTGTAAACCTCTGCATCCTCTCCAGTTTTCTCTCTAAGCTCCTCTACATAGTAAGGATTAGGTAAAAATCTCACATCAAAAAGTAGATCTAAATCAATAGGAATACCATATTTAAATCCAAAAGATTGAACATGGATATTTATCGCCTTTTCATGTGAATCTATCATTAAAATCTCTTTTAATCTTTCTGAAAGCTCTTTTGGTTTAATATCACTTGTATCTATAATTCCACTTGCTTTTTCTCTAATTGAAGCCATTATTCTACTCTCTTTAGTTATACTTTTTAAAAGAGTATCTGCTTCTAAAGGATGTTTTCTTCTTGTTAGATTATATCTATTTAAAATAACTTCATTTGATGCTTCAATAAATACAAGTGAAAACTCCATTCCTGCTTTTTCTATCTCATCTAACAATTTAAAAAACTCTTCTGTTAATTTAAATGAACGAATATCTATTCCTAACGCTAATTTTTCTATTGAAGTATTTATAAAGAAGCTTGCTACTTCACAAGGTAAATTATCAACAACATAATACCCCATATCTTCCAATACATTTAAAGCTGTTGTCTTTCCAGCTCCACTCAATCCACTTACTATAACAAACTTTTTTTTCTGCATAATTTCACCATTCTTTATATTTATTTAAAATTCTTTAATAAAAACACTTATGCTTTATTATATCACAATTTTTATAAATAAAATATTTTTCTCTTAAAGAATCTATATATTTTCTAAAATTATACATTATTTTTTATTACCTGATCTTTTTTTGAAATAAATATTTTCAAAATAAAAACTACCCCTAAATTTTAGAGGTAGTTAGTTTTAATTACATTCTATCTAATGTTTTAATTCCTAATAGAGATAATCCCTCTTTAATAGTTTCCCCTGCTACTTTAGCAATTAGTCCTCTTGAATATAGAATATCATCTTCTTGATTTAAGATAGGACAACTATTGTAGAAACTATTGAATTTCTTAGAAAGTTCAAATAGATAATCTGCTATTATATTTGGTTTAAATGATTCAGCAGCTTTTAAAACAACCATTGGGAATGTTGCTATATGATCTGCTAATGCTCTTTCTTGTTTATTTTCTATTTTTATCTCTTTAGAGTAATCAATCTCTTTTCCTTCAGCAGCAGCTTTTCTTAAAATAGATTGGATTCTAGCATAAGAGTATTGTAAATATGGTGCTGTATTTCCTTCAAAACTTAATATCTTATCCCATTCAAATATGATTGGACTTTGTCTATTTTGAGAAAGGTCAGCATATTTTATAGCTCCTACTCCTACAACTTCAGCAATTTGATCTTTTTCCTCTACTGATAGATCAGGATTTTTCTCATTTACTATATCATAAGCTCTTTTCTTTCCTTCATCTAGAAGTTGCTCTAATCTAATTACATTTCCTTTTCTTGTTGAGAATACTCCATCAGCAAATCTCATAATACCAAACCAAATATGATATTTTTCAACATCCCAACCAAGCATCTCAGTTATTTTAAAGAATTGTTTAAAGTGATCTTGTTGTCTTTCATCTGTAAGATAGATTAATTTATTTACATTGTAGTTTTCTCTTCTAAATTTAATAGTAGCTATATCAGATGTTGAGTAAAGGAATGCTCCATCTTTCTTTTGTACTATACATGGGAATAGGTTATCTTCTTCTGGGAAGAATACAACTTTTGCCCCATCATCTTCTACTGCTAAACCTTTTTCTACAAGCTCATCTACAACACCTTGCATCATTGGATGATAGAATGATTCTCCATAGTATGTATCAAAGTGTACATCAAGTCTTGTATATAATTTTTCATACTCATCAAGAGATACTTTTATAAACTCTTTCCAAAGAGCATAGTTTTCTTCATCTCCATCTTGAAGTTTTTTAAGCTCTAATCTTGCTTCCTCTTCAAGTTCTGGATGTTCTTCAGATTGTTTTGTAAACTCAACATATACTCTTTCTAACTCTTCAATAGCATTTTCTTTATAAGCTTCTTGATTAAGCCATTTTCTATATCCAATAATAAGTTTACCAAATTGTGTTCCCCAATCTCCTATGTGGTTATCAGCTACTAAATGGTATCCTAAATATCTATATATTCTAGCTACTGAGTCTCCTATTATTGTTGATCTTAAATGCCCAATGTGCATTCTCTTAGCGATATTTGGAGAAGAGAAGTCTATTATTACATCTCCATCTCTATTAAGGAATGAAAAATCATATTTCTCATTTCTTGATTTTTTTAGTAATTCTCCAAGATATTCACTTTTTAAAAATATATTAATAAATCCTGGTCCTGCTATTTCTAATTTATCTATTACATTATTAGGCTCAAGATTATCTACTATCTCTTGTGCTATTGCTCTAGGATTTTTTCCTATAATCTTAGAGTTCATCATAGCAAAGTTTGTTTGAAAGTCTCCAAATTTCTCATTTGTTGCCACAGATACTTCAATTTTCTTTGTTTCTATATCTCCATATACTTTTTTTACTGTAGCTTCAAATATCTTAGCTATCTCTCTATCTATAACCTGCACTATTCCACCTCTTCTTTTTATTTTTTAAAATAAAAAAGGGACATGAAGTCCCGAAAGAATAAATCCAACCTACCGCCTCCAGTGTAGTTTTAGTCGCCAAAACCAAAAGTGGTAGTCAGTTATCTATAATATACAGAGTCCGTAAGTAACTTAAGCTTTAAGCCAATCGTGACTTTGCTGAACTATTATACACAGCGCCAACCCCATGACGACATTAGGCCCAAAACCTCGTGAAAATAGCAAATAGGTCAGAAACTCTTATTCTTATACGAGAATTATATCACTTTTTTTATTTTTTTTCAATAACTTATATTAATTTAATGTAAATTTATTATTTCTCTTCCTCTTCATAAGTAGATTTTAAATGTAGTTCTTCTAATTGATCTTCATCTACTATTCCAGGTGCTTCTGTCATTAGACATTGTCCTTTATTTGTTTTAGGGAATGGAATAACGTCTCTTATTGAATTTTCTTTTAACATTACCATTAACCATCTATCTAGTCCAAATGCAAGTCCTCCATGAGGTGGTGCACCATATTTAAATGCGTCAAGGAAGAATCCAAATTTAGTTTTAGCTTCTTCTGGTGTAAGTCCTAATCTGTCAAATACTTTAGATTGAATTTCTGGATTGAAGATTCTAATTGAACCTCCTCCAATTTCAAATCCGTTTAATACCATATCATAAGTATTTGTTCTGATATTTTCTGTTTGTCCATTTAAGAATGCTTCTAAGTCCTCATCTTTTATTGATGTAAATGGATGGTGTTCAGCTTTATATCTTTGTTCCTCTTCATCATAAGCGAACATAGGGAAGTCAACTACCCATAGGAATCTAAATTCATCTGGATTGATTAAGTTAAATTCTTTTCCTATTCTTGTTCTTAATGCTCCTAAAGCTCCGTATACTACTTTTGCTTTATCAGCTATTATTAAGATAATGTCTCCTGCTACTGCTCCAGTTCTTTCAACTATTGCATCTAATTCCTCTTTAGTTAAGAATTTAGCTATTGGAGAGTTTACTCCATCTTCAGTTACTTTTATATGAGCCATTCCTTTAGCTCCAAAGTATCTTTTTGCATGTTCTTCATATTCTCCTAATACTTTTCTAGAGAATCTTTCTGCACCTTGAGGAGCTACTATAGCTTTAACTATTCCTCCATTTGCAACTGTTTCTTGGAAAGCTTTAAATCCACAATCTTTAACTATATCAGTAAGATCTTTTAATTCTACACCAAATCTTAAATCTGGTTTGTCAGAACCAAATCTTCCCATAGCTTCAGCATAAGGCATTCTTTCAAATTTGTAATCTACTGTTTCTCCTGTAATAGCAGTAAATACATCTTTAGCTAGTCCTTCTATTGTATTCATAACATCATCCATAGTTACAAATGACATTTCAATATCTAATTGAACAAATTCAAATTGTCTATCTGCTCTTAGATCTTCGTCTCTAAAACATTTAGCTAATTGGAAATATCTTTCAACTCCACCAATCATTAAAAGTTGTTTAAATAATTGAGGTGATTGAGGTAGAGCATAAAATTCTCCTGGGCTTATTCTACAAGGTACTAAGAAGTCTCTTGCTCCTTCTGGAGTTGATTTAGTTAATAATGGAGTATCTATATCTAAGAAACCATGTTGATCCATGTAGTTTCTAATAGCCATTATCATTTTATGTCTCATTTTTAAATTACGTAACATTCTTGGTCTTCTAATATCAAGATATCTGTATTTTAATCTGATATTTTCATTTACATTGTCATCTACACTTGAAATTTGGAATGGTAGAACATCACAACTATTTAATACAGTTAGTTCTTTAGCAAAAACTTCTATATCCCCAGTAGGCATATTTGGGTTTTTACTTTGTCTTTCTCTTACCTCTCCAACTATTCTTATTACAGCTTCATTTTTTAATTTTTGAGCTTGTTCTACTACTTCTTTTGGTGCTACATCTATGTCAAAAATTACTTGAGTTTTTCCCTCTCTATCTCTCATATCTACGAAAGTTAATCCCCCAAGGTCTCTTTTTGTATCAACCCAACCAGAAAGAATTACTTCTTGACCTATATTTTCCTTCCTTAGTTCACCTAAATTATGAGTTTTGTAAATCATACTATCCTCTCCTTAAATTTTAAATCTATTTAGATTTTTTTATTATCTCCATTGCTTGTTCAAAAGACATCTCTTCTTGAGTTCTATTTATAAAATCTTTTAATAGAACTACATCTTTATTTATTTCATCTTCTCCAGTAATTATACAGTATTTCACTCCAAGCTTATCAGCTTTTTTCATATGAGATTTCATACCTTTACTATTGAAGTCTATATAACTTTTTATTCCTTCATCTCTAAGATCTTTTGTTATTTTTAAACTATAATCTTTTGCATTGTCACCAAGCCATGCCACATATACATCTGGACTGTTGCTAGGGTATTTATCTAATAACATCATCATTCTCTCTACCCCTGCTGCAAATCCAACTGCTGGTATATCTTTATCTCCTAGTTGTTTTAGAAGATTATCATATCTTCCTCCACCTAATACTGTTCCTTGTGCTCCTAATTTATTAGTTACAATCTCATAAACAGTACTTGAATAATAGTCAAGTCCTCTTACTAATTTAGGATCTTCAACATATTTTATTCCAAAAATATCAAGATATTTTTTTACATTTTCATAGTGTTCTCTCTCTTCTGCTGAAAGTGAATCTATTATGCTTGGAGCATTTTTAGTAAGCTCTTTACATTTATCAACTTTACAATCTAGAACTCTTAATGGATTTTTTTCCATTCTCATTCTACAATCTTCACAAAGCTCCTCTTTTAGTGGTTCTAAGAAAGAAAGTAGTTTTTCTCTATATTGAGTACGTGATGCATTTGTTCCAACAGAGTTTATATGAACTTCTAAATCACTTATACCTAATTTTTCAAGTAAAGTATAGCTCATTGCTATAACTTCAGCATCTAAAATAGGTGAACTTTCTCCTAATACCTCTACCCCAATTTGATTGAACTCTCTTTGTCTCCCAGCTTGTGGTCTCTCATATCTAAACATAGAACCATTGTAATAGTATCTAGTTACATCTTCCTTTCCATAGATTCCGTTTTCTAAATATGATCTTACAACTGATGCTGTATTTTCTGGTCTTAAAGTAAGGCTTCTATCTCCTCTATCTTTAAAAGTGTACATCTCTTTTTCAACTACGTCTGTTCCCTCTCCAATTCCTCTTTTGAAAAGATCTGTTTCTTCAAAGATTGGAGTTTTAATATATGAATATCCATAGCTTTCAAAAGTATCTTGTGCTACTCTTGAGATATAGTTATATTTTACAGCCTCTTCTCCAAAAATATCTTTTGTTCCTCTTACTGCTTTTATTAGCTTCATCCTTTTACCACCTCATAAATTATTTTCCCCATAATTTTTCCAGTTTTTCTTTTATCAGTTTTTCATTTTTATTTTCCCCAGGTATATAATATCTTCTTTTCTTCTCTCTATAATTCTGTTTCACAAAATTTCCAGCAAAATCATGTGGATACTTATACCCTTTATTATTTTGACAGATATTTAACGGCACTTTCTCAAGATCTCCATTTTCTATATCTTCCAATGCTTTATTTATTCCCATATAGCATGAATTACTTTTTGTAGAGATAGCTATATATATCACTGCTTGAGCTAAAATAATTCTAATCTCTGGCATTCCTATTCTTTCACTTGCTTGCATAGCACTATTTGCTATAAGCATGGCCTCTGGATTTGCCATTCCTATATCCTCACTTGCATGAATCATAATTCTTCTAGCTATATATCTAGGATCTTCCCCACCATGTAGAAGTCTAGCCAACCAATATAAAGCTGAGTCTGGATCACTTCCACGCATACTTTTTATCATTGCAGATATAAGATTATATTTATCCTCTGCCTTATGATAAGAAGATTGCCTCTCTCTAAATATCTGTAAAACTTCTGAATCTTCTAAATCAATACAACTATTTTTATAAAGCTCTAAATAGTTAAGTGCTATTCTACTATCTCCTTGAGAAATATCCAATATACACTCTACTATCTCATTAGAAATATCTATACCTAAATAATTTATCCCCTTTTGTAATATCTTCTTTATATCTTCTCTATTTAAAGATTTAAACTCAAAAATCATAACTCTTGAAAGTAAAGCATTATTTAAACTATAATAGGGATTTTCTGTTGTTGCTCCTATAAGAGTCAACACCCCTGATTCACAATAGGATAACAGTGCATCTTGTTGCATCTTATTAAATCTATGAATCTCATCTAAAAAAAGTATAGTCTTTTTCCCATAAAATTCAAGATTTTTTTTAGCTTTTTCAACAATATCTCTCAAATCATTTAAACTAGCTACTGTTGCATTTAAAGTTTCAAAATTGCTATCTAAAGTTTTAGAAATTATCTCTCCCAATGAACTTTTACCACACCCCGGTGGTCCAAAGAAAATACAGTTTGATATTGTCTGCTTCTCTATTAATTTTCTTAAAATGCCACCTTTTCCTAAAATCTTCTCCTGCCCTATAAAATCATCTAAAGTAGTTGGTCGCATTTTTAAAGCTAATGGTTTTACTTTTTCATAGTTATTTTCAAATAGATTCATTATATCACAACCATAGATTATTTTTTACAAAAAAAGCGTATTGAAGAACAATACGCCTCATACCTTCTATTTTACTAAGTATAATAAAAGTGCACTGACTATAAACAGTACTGCAACTACTTCTGTTGCTTTAGCTAAAGGCCCACCGTCTTTTGATACTCCAAACACAGTATTTGATGCTCCCATTCCCATGCTTGCTGACATTCCGTGGCTCCTATCAGGCTGGATAAGTACAAGAATTATCAAGGCTATAGCAAATACAAAAAGCATTAATGTAAATAATGTTTCCATAAATTCCTCCTAAAATTCACTCCCATGTTTATTAATACATTAAATTATATCATAGATATTCAAAATATTAAAGATATCTTTTATAAGATTTAATTTATTTTTATTAAATTTAAAAGAGCCCTCATAAGAGAGCTCTACTTTCACTATAATAATTTTGCTGCTATTTCAGCTAGTTTAGATCTTTCACCTTTTTTCAAAGTGATATGTCCAACAATCTCTTCATTTTTCAATCTATCAGCCATATAAGTTAAACCATTCGTATTTGAATCTAGATATGGATTATCTATTTGTTGAGGGTCACCAGTAAATATTATCTTAGTATTTTCCCCAGCTCTTGTAACAATTGTTTTTATTTCTAATGGAGTTAGGTTTTGAGCCTCATCAATTATTATAAGCCCTCTAGGAATACTTCTTCCTCTAATATAAGTTAACGCCTCAATTTTTAAAATTCCCATTGCTTCTAAACCTTCAACAACCTTTTCACCAGTTTTATCATCTTTAGCTTCACTTAAAAAATCTATATTGTCAAAAATTGGTTGCATCCATGGTTTTAATTTTTCCTTTTCACTACCTGGTAAATATCCAAGATCTTTACCCATAGGAATAATAGGTCTTGCTATTAAAAGTTTTTTATATTTTTTTCTTTCAACTACTTGCTCTAATCCTGCTGCAATAGCTAAAAGAGTCTTTCCTGTTCCTGCTCCTCCAACTAAAGTTACAACTTTTATATTTTCATCAAGCAATAGATCCATAGCAAATCTTTGTTCATCATTTCTTGCTCTTAATCCCCAAGCACTACTATCTCCTAGTAGGAATTTTTTAATTTTTCCATTATCATATCTTCCAGTTTGAATATTTCCACTACAATTTAATTTAAAGAAACAATTAGGAGTAGGGACAATATCATCTCTTCCTAAATCTTTAAAATCCATTTTTCCACTTTTTTCATATTGTCCAAATGTTTTGCTATCTACTTCAACTTCAAAGAAACCATCATAAAGTTCCATATAGTCAACCATATCAGTAGAATAGTCCTCAACTTCAAGTCCTAAAGCATCAGCTTTAATTCTCATATTTATATCTTTAGTAACTATTATTACTCTTTCATTTGGATGATCTTTTTTTATTCCCAATGTAACAGAGATAATATGATTATCCATTACATCTTTTCTTAATACTTCTGGTAAAAGTTGCATATCATTTTTTATTTCTACTCTAAAAAATATATCATTCTTTAATTCTACACCTTTAAATAGGCTTCCTTTTTTCCTGATCTCATCTAATACTCTTGATGCCATTCTTGCTTGTATTGCAGTATTTTGATTTCTTTTTAACTTATCTATCTCTTCAATTACATAGATAGGTAAAATAACATCGTTTCCTACAAAATTATAAATACAATAAGGATCATGAATAAGTATATTAGTATCTAACACAAAAATTTTCCTCATAGAATCAGCCCCTTATTAAAGCAATTTTTATGCAAAACTTTTACTTTTATATAATAATGTACTAGATTTTTTTTGATTTTCCTCTTTTTTTCACGCCTATTTTTTCTTCAATATTTCCTTTATTACTTCCATTGCTGCTATTGTTCCCTCAGCAACTGCAACAGTTACCTGTCTTACTACTCCAGATCTTATATCTCCAGCTGCATACATGCCATCTACATTAATTTTTAAACTATCTTTTGTTACAATAAATCCATGATTATCTAAATCAGCTATTGTTCCATACATCTCAGCTTTACTTTTAGTTCCTAAATATAGAAAAGCAAAGGCTGTAGAATAATTTTTTAACTCTCCATCTACTTTTACATCAACACTTTCTACATACTCATTTCCCTTTATCTCTACAAGTTCAGCATTATATATTATCTCAACCTTATCTGAATTAGCAAGAGCATCAAACACCTCTTGATTACATTTTAATTCAGAAGCATTTACAAAAATTCTTATCTTTTTAGCAAATTTTGTAAGGAATAGTGCCTCTTCAGCAACCTCTTCTCCCTGTCCAAATAGAGAAACTTCCATAAATTTTGTAAAAGCTCCATCACAAGTTGCACAGTAAGAAACCCCATTTCCTAAAAGTTCCTTTTCTCCCTTAATTTTTTTATTATCACTATTTCCAGTTCCAGTAGCAATAATAACTGTTTTACCTCTAAAGTTTCCTTTATCAGTTTTTACAATCTTATTTTCTTCTGAATATACATCAAAATCTAACACTGTTGCATCTACAAAATTAGCTCCAAATCTCTCTGTTTGCTCTTTCATTAATTTATATAGATCCTTTCCTGAAATTCCCATAGGAAATCCAGGGTAGTTATCTACTTTATGAGCCATTACTAAGCTTCCAGTCTCTTTTTTTTCTATTATTAATGTATTTAGTTTAGCTCTACTTGTATAAAGTCCTGCTGTTAATCCCGCTGGACCTCCTCCAACTATTATAACATCATATACCATTTTTGCCTCCTATTAGATTAGCCCTTGCATAGATAAAAATTTCTTCTCTTCCCCTATAGTTGTTTCATCACTATGTCCACTGTATACTCTTACATCTTCAGGTAGTTCACATAATTTTCTAAGACTTTTAAAAAGCATATCTCCACTACTTGTTGGAAGATCATATCTACCATAACTTCTTCTAAACATTGTATCTCCAGAGATTAAAATCTTTGCTTCTGGACAATAGAAACTTTTTGAACCTATTGTATGTCCCGGAGTATCTATAACTATAAATTCTCCTATTTTATCTCCCTCTTTTACAACATTATAAGTTCCATCATAAACAAAATTTCTACCTGTTATATATATCATTAGATTTAATTCATTTTCTGTTAAAAATGCAGCTTCCTCTTTTCCTATATAGACTTCTGCTTCTGGATACTCCTCTACAATTTTATTAAGCCCAGCTATATGATCCCCATGTCCATGAGTTAAAACTATGTATTTTAATGTAAGTCCATTTGTTTTTATAAAAGTTGTTAATCTATCTAAATTTTCTCCACCACAATCAAAAAGATATGCCTCTTTTTTCTCGTTCCATGTTAAATAACAATTTGTCATCATTGGTCCTAAATAAAATGTTTTTATATTCATTATTCTTGTTTCCTCCTAATAATTTCTAATACTATCTATCTTTAATTATACTTTAACTTCATTACTTTTGTCTACTTAATTTATTTTGTAAGATTTATTTAAACATTAAAAATTCATACACTATTTCTCAAATTTGTTGTATAATTTACTGGTAATTAAATTTTTGGAGGTCAAAAAATGAATATAGTTTTACTAAACCCTGAAATTCCATACAATACTGGAAATATAGGTAGAAGTGCTGTTTTAACTAATACAATTCTACATCTTATTAAACCCCTTGGTTTCTCTCTTGATGAGAAACAGTTAAGAAGAGCTGGATTAGATTATTGGCATCTTGTTGATTTAAAAGTTTGGGAATCTTATGAAGATTTTATAAATAGTAACCCTAATGCAACTATCTATTATGCTACTACTAAAACAAAACAAAGATATAGTGATGTAAAATTTAAAAAAGATGATTTTGTAATGTTTGGTCCTGAATCTAGAGGTATACCTGAGACTATTCTTAATGCAAATAAAGAAAAATGTATAACTATTCCTATGATTGATATGGGACGTTCTCTAAACCTTTCAAATTCTGCTGCCATTATTCTTTATGAAGCTCTTAGACAAACAGATTTTGATTTTGGTGAGTAATATGTTATTTAATAAAATTCATCATGTGGCTATAATAGTTTCTAATTATGAAATATCTAAAAAATTTTATGTTGATATTTTAGGATTTAAAATTTTAAAAGAAACTTATAGAGAAGATAGAAATTCATACAAATTAGATCTTATGATAGGAGATGATTATCAGATAGAGCTTTTCTCTTTCCCTAATCCTCCTAAAAGGGTTGATTCTCCAGAAGCTTCTGGACTTAGACATCTTGCTTTTGAAGTTGACTCTATTGAAAAAGTAGTTGAATATCTTAACTCTAAAAATATTGTAACCGAGCCAATAAGAATAGATGATATTACTGGAAAAAAATTTACTTTTTTTAAAGATCCTGACTCTTTACCATTAGAGATATATGAAAAATAAAAAATAGCGCGATTGTTCATCGCGCTTTTCTTTTGTATAATATACTTATGAATTCTAAAACTCCTTCTTTA
>ERZ894240.364-NODE-364-length-52052-cov-93.853703_pt1 | contig 52052 bp, 50 predicted proteins | sample MGYA00380298_ERZ894240 | MGnify/ENA primary metagenome ERZ894240 (study PRJEB32331, sample SAMN06328419) | human gut metagenome | biome: human gut microbiome; feature: stool | host: Homo sapiens | collected 2014-06-27 ... | reverse complement strand
TATCAGGGCGTGTTAGGGACTTGCACCCATTAGAATATACCCATGCTGGGCGAACCAAAAATGCGGCAAAAGAAATTTTCTTCTGCCGCATACCTTATATTAATATTAATAAGTGCTTTCTTTAGAACCAATAAATATACGCCAGCGTGCTTACGCTAATTGTAACCCACAACAACACACCTTGAATAAGTGGTTTGATACCCACTGCCTTCAATACATCACGCGAAAGGGAAGCACCGATAAAGAACAAAGTGATAGTCAGTGTCTTTCTGGCCAGACTGTTAATTCCCTCTCCTATCATAATACCGGTTTCCGATGAATTTAATACATATGTATTGAATACCATAGCCAAAATAAAGAAGAAAATAAACCAGGGGATACTTATCTTCTGTCCTTTACTCTTGAATACAAAAGAAGTAATCAAAGCCAAAGGAATAATCCACAAGGCACGTGTCAATTTAATGGTCGTAGCAATTTGCAAAGCTTCTTCACCATAAGCCGCACCGGCACCCACTACCGAACTGGTATCGTGTATAGCAATTGCCGCCCATGTTCCGAATTCTTGCTGACTCATATCTAGAGCATGGCCAATTACCGGAAAGATAAACAGTGCAATAGCATTCAGAATAAAAATAGTACCCAGTGCTACAGACATTTCCGTATCTTTTGCCCGCAACACAGGACCTACCGCCGCAATAGCACTACCACCACAGATAGCTGTACCGGAACTAATGAGGTAAGAAGTATCACGGTCTACCTTCAGGAATTTACGACCGATGAACCAACCGATAAGCATAGTGCCCACTACTGAAATAACAGTGAACTCCATTCCTTCTTTACCCGAGGCTAAAGATGCCTGAAGATTCATACCGAATCCCAATCCCACCACTGAATACTGCAAAAGATATTTGGATACTTTCTTATTAAACTTCGGATGTGCCTGCCCGCTTGACAAAGCAAAAATCAATCCCAGGAACAAAGCGACAGGAGGTGTCACCCAAGTAGAATAACCGGGGATATAATCCAATAATAAGAAGATTGATAAAAGCACCACTAAAGACACATAAGTAATTTTGTTCTTCCGTTGAAGATACGCCAGAGTGTTTACACTCGCAGTTTGAATTGAAGCCATAATTTTTTTTGTATATCAATATTTATATTATTTCTGATTTCCGGGTGCAAAGGTAGGCTTCTTTACCTATATACACCAATTGTATCTGTTTATACGCTATAACTTATGGTTATGATGTGCAGCAAACTGCATAAAGACCTGGGAAAGCCCGCTCTCCTGTCCCTGAGGTTGGGCAAAACTAAAATCACGAAGCATAACCATATCTTTTATCTCAACGACACGCAGTTGTCCGGCATAGAGTTCACGGGTGATAGAGCGAATGGAAACGATTCCCATGCAATCAGTATGTTCCAGGAAAAGTTTGATACTTTCCGTACTACCCAAATACATTAATACCTGAAGAGACGATAACTTTATATTATGCTGTTGCAATGCTTTCTCAAAGACATCCAAGGTGCCCGATCCTCTTTCACGAAGCACTAAAGGAATACGAAGCAACTCTTCGGGAGTAATTTCTTCACCTACCTGTAGTTTACTTCCCGTACGTGTCACAGCCACCAGTTCATCCTCCAAAAAAGTAGTATATTTCAGATTTGGTAAACGGAAAACACCTTCCACTAACCCAAGATCTATGCGGTGTTCCTGCAAAGCCGCTTCTATCTCACGTGAATTGCCGTTCATCAATGAAAGATTTACTTGCGGAAACTTTTTGATGAAGCTGGCAAGCAATGGAGGTAAAACATATTGGGCAATGGTAGTACTGGCGCCCAGACGCAATTCTCCGGTATATTCATTATGCAGCAAATGCATCTCATATTCCAATCGCTTATAATCTTCCAGAATACGGCCACAATGTTCCCAAAGTAACTTTCCCGCTTCGGTCAAACTAATCTTGCTACCTTGCCTGTCAAACAAACGCGCCTGATAAGTGCTTTCCAACTCTTGTATATGCTTTGTTATGGCAGGCTGACTGACAAACAACTCTTGCGAAGCTTTCGTGAAACTCAGGTTCTTCGCTACAGACTGAAATACTTTTAAACGAAAATCAGACACGGGAGCTAGTGATTAAAGGTTAGCGATTAGTGATAAGTAACAGACATTATTCCAGTTCTTCGGCCTTGATGCCCAATGCACGCATCATGGAGTAACCCAGTAAATCCCATTTGCAACCAAGGGGATGCGCAGGTTCATCCATATTGAAAAGGAACAATCCTTTTGAGTTTTCAGTATCAGCATTTCTTAAATGCTCATCCAAAACTTCCATTAATTTAGCACCGTAATCATCAATAAACGGAACCAGCATAAGCCGCTTAACATCGGCAGAGTTAAGTGCTATATTCAGCAGATCAAGATAGAGATTTGCCCGTGGAACCAATCCTTCAGAAGATACAGAAGTAAATGTAAACTCACCTAACTGATTTGTATAGCCTACCCCGTTCAAATCTTTATTCAAATCAGACGGATCGCAGTGAAGCAACTTATTGCTCTGGCTGTCATGTACAAAAAGTACTTCTATGTTATTGTCCTTATCACGAACACCGGAGTCGAGTGCCAGATAAGAAGCCCACTCTTCTACATAAATATTCTGCAACGGACGTCCCAACTGCAACTCAAAATATCTCTTCAGATCTTTAACTACGTCATTAAAGTATGCTACGTCCACCAGTATCACATTCTCTGCGAGCTTTACATTTTCTGCCATAATCTATTCTATTCTATTTTTGAGGGATAAAGATACAATATTCCTTTCAGCCCTGCACTAGTTTTTACTCAAAATTTACACATTAGTATATTTTAGTAATGCTTAGAAAATAAGATTCTCTGGGATTTCGTCACTGCTCTTTCATAAAAAGATAATCGCTGAAAAGAAACTCATATTGTCGAGTTTATATCAATATTTCCTACATCCTACACCCGCTATTGTTTTTATCTGGTTATCAAATAGATAGATGGTGTAGGAAGTAGCGTAGGAAGGTGTAGGAAAGTTGCATCCTACACCGAAAAACAGAAAAAAAGAGCGTTTTTATGTTTGTAATTCACTAATTCACAAGTCCTTAATATGCATTATGCAAACTTTGTTCGAATTGATGCAAATACCTCCTTTTTTAGCCTGAATTATTCATCGCAGGTGTTAAAGGAGTATCACTTCGTTAGGAATTAAGGAGTTATACTCCATTATCTCATTATTATAGAAAGCAGAATTATAGAGGAGAAACTTGATATGATCCTTCCTTTTCCCCTTAAAGCCTTAAAGTTAATGTCATTATGCTATAAGCAAAACCTTGTCTTCCGGTTGAGGGCTGTCCGTCCCTCAATTGCGGGCTACACAGCCCCCATATGGAAAACGTATAGCCCGCAACTGTGGGACGAAGTTTTGCTACGGGCAAAAGAACGAAAACAATAAGGCAAAGCGTGGTTTTCATACGACTTTCTTCCCATTCTACTTATTGTTCCTAAGGATTCTATTGTGGAATCTATACGCCTGATGCGTCAGATATATCAATAGCATGGCACAATAAAGACATTTTGGCATTATCTTTCATCTTTTAACTGTAAAATTGTCAGGTACAGGCTATTGGCAAATCTTTTGCGCCCATTCAAGTGTTATTGAAAATGAAAAATAGAAAGGAGATATAAGATATGAACTTTAACAACTTTACCATTAAATCGCAAGAGGCGGTGCAAGAAGCGCTGAACCTGGCCAAGAGCCGTGGACAGCAGGCTATCGAGCCGGTTCATGTTATGCAGGGGGTGATGAAGGTGGGCGAAAACGTCACTAACTTCATTTTCCAGAAACTGGGCATGAACGGACAGCAGATCGCACTCGTCCTTGACAAACAAACTGATTCATTACCCAAAGTTTCGGGCGGAGAGCCTTACCTGAGTCGTGAAACGAACGAAGTATTCCAGAAGGCTACCCAGTATTCCAAAGAGATGGGTGACGAATTTGTTTCACTGGAACATTTGCTGTTGGCATTGCTGACTGTAAAAAGCACAGTTGCCACCATCCTGAAAGATGCGGGAATGACGGAGCACGAGCTTCGAGGAGCCATCACAGAACTGCGCAAAGGAGAAAAAGTTACTTCACAATCCAGCGAGGATACTTATCAGTCACTGGAAAAGTATGCCATCAACCTGAATGAAGCCGCCCGAAGCGGAAAGCTCGACCCGGTTATCGGCCGTGATGAAGAAATCCGTCGTGTATTGCAAATCCTGAGTCGCCGTACCAAAAACAATCCTATATTAATAGGTGAACCGGGTACCGGTAAGACTGCCATTGTGGAAGGACTTGCCCACCGTATCCTGCGTGGTGACGTGCCGGAGAATCTGAAGAACAAGCAAGTTTACTCACTGGATATGGGTGCGCTGGTTGCCGGAGCAAAGTATAAAGGTGAATTTGAAGAACGTCTGAAAGCCGTTATCAATGAGGTGAAGAAATCAGAAGGGGATATCATTCTCTTCATTGATGAAATTCACACGCTGGTTGGTGCCGGAAAGGGTGAAGGTGCCATGGATGCTGCCAATATTCTGAAACCTGCATTAGCGCGCGGTGAGTTAAGAAGCATCGGTGCAACAACTCTTGACGAGTATCAAAAATACTTCGAAAAAGATAAGGCACTGGAGCGTCGTTTCCAGATTGTATACGTGAACGAACCGGATACATTGAGCACCATCTCCATCTTGCGTGGATTGAAGGAGCGTTACGAGAATCATCATCATGTACGGATTAAAGATGACGCCATCATAGCTGCCGTAGAGCTGAGCAACCGCTATATCACAGATCGTTTCTTGCCGGATAAGGCTATCGACCTGATGGATGAAGCCGCTGCCAAGTTACGTATGGAAGTAGACTCCGTACCGGAGGAACTGGATGAAATTTCACGTAAGATCAAACAACTGGAGATTGAGCGCGAAGCCATCAAACGCGAAAACGATAAACCGAAGTTGGAACAAATCGGTAAGGAACTTGCCGAACTGAAAGAACAGGAAAAATCGTACAAAGCCAAATGGCAAAGTGAAAAGACATTGGTCAACAGAATCCAGCAGAATAAGGTTGAAATAGAAAACCTTAAATTCGAAGCTGACAAAGCTGAACGTGAGGGAGATTACGGTAAAGTTGCCGAAATCCGTTACGGTAAGTTGCAGGCTTTGAATCAGGAAATTGAGGATACTCAAAAGGAGCTCCATGCCATGCAGGGCGACAAAGCCATGATTAAGGAAGAAGTAGATGCCGAAGACATTGCAGATGTAGTATCCCGTTGGACAGGCATCCCCGTCAGCAAGATGCTGCAAAGCGAAAAGGATAAACTGTTGCATCTGGAAGATGAACTTCACCAGCGTGTCATCGGACAGGATGAAGCCATTGAAGCTGTTGCCGATGCCGTACGTCGTAGTCGTGCAGGTCTGCAAGATCCGAAACGTCCGATTGGTTCGTTTATCTTCCTCGGTACCACCGGTGTGGGTAAAACGGAACTTGCCAAAGCACTCGCTGAATTCCTATTTGATGATGAAAGCATGATGACGCGTATCGACATGAGTGAATATCAGGAAAAGCATAGTGTGTCACGCCTGGTTGGAGCGCCTCCGGGATATGTAGGCTATGATGAAGGTGGACAATTGACTGAAGCTATTCGTCGTAAACCATACTCAGTCGTGCTATTCGATGAAATAGAAAAGGCGCATCCGGATGTATTCAACATCTTGCTGCAAGTATTGGATGACGGACGATTGACAGACAATAAGGGACGTGTGGTAAACTTCAAGAACACCATCATCATTATGACGTCCAACATGGGAAGTGCTTACATTCAGAGTCAGATGGAAAAGCTGAATGGTACTAACAAGGAACAAGTGATTGAAGAAACGAAGAAGGAAGTGATGAATATGTTGAAAAAGACAATTCGCCCGGAATTCCTAAACCGTATTGATGAGACAATCATGTTCCTGCCCCTGAATGAAAGCGAAATCAAGCAGATTGTAGTACTCCAGATAAAAGGTGTACAAAAGATGCTGGCCCAGAATGGTGTGGAACTGATATTGACGGATGGAGCTATAGAGTTCTTAACAAAGGTCGGATATGATCCGGAATTTGGTGCCCGTCCGGTGAAACGAGCCATCCAACATTACTTACTGAATGACTTGTCGAAAAAGCTGCTCGCTCAGGAAGTAGACCGCAGTAAACCAATTATAGTAGACGCCGGTGGTGAAGGACTGATATTCAAAAACTAAACTAAAATATCCGCAAATAAAAAAAGCTGTCTTGCCGCTGAAAGCAAGGCAGCTTTTTTATTATTCTATAACGAGCTGCTTAACAACTGGTACGGACAACGCATGCGTTACAACCAACACATACTCTCCAGAACATGGCAAATCAAACGAAGCGTTCTCTTCCCTCGCCTGTTTTACCTCAATCACCTTCCCCCGGATATGATATAAACAAAGCGTAGCGTTCGGCAACACTCCATCCACATATATCTTACCAGCGGCTTTATCCACCTGTACTGTTACGCTCTTATGCTCTTCCATCTTAATTAATGCCAGCCTCAAGTCCCCCTTAAAGGCAATAAATTCATATAAAAAAAGCGTGGGAACTGCTGTTATTACTGTACCTGGGGCTCTGGACTGCCACTATTCAAATAATATACAACAGCCCACGCTCCGTACTATACATTTGAATATGCATATACAACAGAGCATGAGCGTTTGTTGTCTATCATCCTTGAATAGCATGAAATTGTCCAGATCTCAAGTACAAGATAATATTAAACGCTTTTATCCATAATTATCCTTCAATCTTTGTGAGAGAGGCCACCGCCCACTCCGCATCTCAGGATGGCAACAAAGGTATAAAAAAAGTAATCAAAATTAAAGATACCGCATAAAAAAAAGCGGATTATTCGGGATGACCCTGATAATCCGCCTTTTCTGTTAAAAGAACAGTTTATTTTAAATTTATTCTTCCGTCTTTTCTTCTTCTGTAACTTCTGCTTCCGCAGTATTTTCAAAATCAGTTATTCCACAAGCAACTAACAGATTGTACCAGGAAATAAGCTTTTTGATATCAGCCAGATATACACGATCGCGATCAAAAGTCGGCAAAACTTCACCCAGATAAGCACGAAGTTCATCAGCGGTAGCTTTCTTTAAATCCATTACTACGGCAGCACCGTTTTCTTTCTCTTTCATAGCAGTCAACACATCCTTCAAAGGTACGTCGTCCGTATCCGTATACATGGCAATATCACCCAAAGAGATTATTTTCTCGTTACCATAAGCGGGGAAGCGTTTCTTGTCCGTGAGAGACTCTACGATCAACATATTTCTACCTTGTGAAATGAGTTTATACAATCCCGGTTTACCGGAAATAGACAAAATAGTCTTCAACATAGTATGTTCTATTTTTTTATTAGTAATATTTTATTTTTTCGGTGGGCAAAGATAGTGCAAACCGAGAGTAAAAGCAAATTTATTTGTTTTTACCGAGGTGCAGCCTATTTTCGCTTAAGCAAAGGTAAGCAATATTTTTAGATAGAGAAGTTATTACCTCTAAAACCTGCGGAATTAACGGAGTTTCACCGTCGTTTACAATTACAAAATCAGCCTGAGTACGCTTCTCTTCATCACTCATTTGGCTACGAACACGGCGTTCTATCAATTCGCGAGGAGCGGTGTCACGCTGCATGGCACGCATGATGCGAACTTCTTCGGGCGCATAAACCAGAACCACAGCATCTACTTCGCCTGCAAATCCTGCTTCAATCAGAATTGCAGACTCCATGCCTACTACCGGATAGGTAGTATGATGCTCTACCCACTGACGGAAATCGTCCCGTACCCGCGGATGGATAATACTGTTCACTGTACGGATATGCTCAGGATCTCCAAAAATATAGGAAGCAAGCAAAGGTTTGTTTAATTCATCACCGGTATACACCTCTTCACCCAGTAAAGCAATCAATTCACGACGGATCAAAGCATCCGAATTCGTCAACCGCTTCGACTCAATATCTGAAATATAAACAGGAATCCCCATTACTTCCAGCAAACGGGAAACAAGGCTTTTCCCACTGCCAATACCACCGGTTATTCCTATTTTAATCGCCATATTCGAAGGATACTTGCTCGATAAGAAAGTCGACCTGTTCCGGATTGATACGTATCTGATTAACTCCTTTGGGTACTGACTTCAGTTTTACTGTGTACTTCTTATCCGAACCCAGTTTCAAGAGTTCTTCATAAGAAACATTGATATGGAAATCACTTTCCGTTATCTTATTGAAACGGCTTAAACCAACCTGAAAGGTGACACTGACTTTCGAAGGGAACGCACGCAACACTTTTCCTGCCGGAAAGTTAACTCCCCGCAAGGGAACTTCCACCGTTTTCTCAGTATAAATATCTACCGGAAAAACCATTTCTACCGAAGCGGGCACAAACTTAATTCCTCTTGGAGCCAACAGAGGAACCTGTTGCCTCAATGTATCGGAAATATCCTCGAATTTCACTTTTTGCGTATAAGCAACGGTTATGGTATCCAATGCTCCCTCCGGCGCATAAGCCAACACAGAATCAGGCTTGCAAACAGTATCGGATATATAATATTGCCGCCCTGCACTCACCGTGCCCTGAAGCTTTACCGGAACCAGTTTGGAAGCACCTGTAGAATAAATATACTCCAAAGTATCAGGTTTTACAGAAAGCAGTTTTGTAGATACATTCAACTGATTAAGCAACCTCTTCTCAAACTGTGAAGAGTAGATACGTACATGATTATCAGTCCCTTTATAATCAGAAAAATCCAGAGTAATAGGAAAAAAGCTCTTTCCAAGCATGTAGTTGAGCAGCACCGTGCCCTTGTCTTTCACCCGGATATGCAGTTCAGAAGGTGGTTCGGAAGTTATAACCACATTATTGGGCACTCCCTTCAAACGTACCGGAATGGAGAATTCCGTTTCATAATCATTGTTCAGCGTCTGAAGTAGCCAGAAACCACTGGCTATAAAAAAGAAGAATAAAAAAATTAAGAACTCTCTGCTCTTATCACTGAGCAGAAAGTCCTTAACTTTTCTCGCTGTTTTTAAATATATGCGTTTTATGTTCCTACGATCAATCATAGGCTCACTTATTCAAAATTATTTAGCAGCCTGATTGCTGTTAGCATCAGCAGCAGCCGCAAATATAGAATTTTTATCTATTCTAATCTTAACGTTAGAAGCGATTTCAAGTACTATATCATTGTCATTAATTTCTTTAATCACACCATGAATACCGCCGGCAGTAATCACCTTTTGGTTTACTTGAAGTGATTTACGGAAGTTTGCAATTTCTTTCTGCTTTTTGTTTTGCGGACGAATCATGAAAAAATACATGATAGCAAACATAGCAATCAAAAGAATCCACATCATGCTACCACCACCAGGGGCTGCGGCAGGAGCTTGCAAGAATACGGTCATTAAATTCATAAAATATTCGTTTTTAGTTTTTAATACTCAACAAAGGTATCAGTTTTTCGCTAACTTACCTTCTTTTTTTAATTGATTAACTATTCCGTCCAATGTACCGTTTACGAAACTTCCGCTCTTTATCGTACTATAGACTTTAGCGATCTCAACATACTCATTTAACGAAACACTTACCGGAATGTTCGGAAAACTTAGAATTTCCGCCAATGCGCATTGCATTATTATCACATCCATAAAGGCTACACGATCCAAATCCCAGTTGCGTGTATTTTCACTGATCAGATGACGGTAATAGTCACAGTTCAGTATAGCGCGACGGAACAAGCGACGGGCAAACTCCTGGTCTTCCTCATCCTTAAATTCCGGCAACAAAGTCTGGTTAGCACCATTTTTTGCCTCAAAACGTTTAATTGTCTTCAGCACGAAAGTGTCTACTATTTCTTTGTCATCATTCCAATAAAGGCTCTGATCTTCCAGCAAAACATCCAACTCTTCGTTATTAAAAACAAATGCCTTATAGAGCTTTCTCCATAGTTCACGGTCAACTTCATAAGATTTATCAGACGAAGCCATATATTCCTTATATATATCAGAAACTATAATCTTGTCATACAAACCCTTGATAAAGTCTTCGTCATTTGCCCACGAACGTTTCTGGTTGGCAGCAAACTCCATTAACTGCTTATTCACTTCCAGTTGTGAAACGAACTTGTTTTCTACGAATTTCATGTTGGGATACAACTCCTCCGCGGTCGGAGCTAACTTGGACTTTGCCGCATCAATGCGTTTTTGTGCGTAAGTCGTCAGAGCTACCATCAGCATCAGCAAATAATTATAAAGGTCATACGCTTTTGAAAGACTAAAGAATAATTCTTTCTCCGCTGAGTCTAAATTTTTACTGCCATTCTGATAATAAGCATATACAATCTGTATAATCTTAAGACGAATAAGAACTCTGTTAATCATAAATCTATTAATCAATACTGTTGTTAACGAGATGCAAAAGTAGACATTTTTAATGAGTTTACGCAAATAAATCACATTTTTTAATGCAGATATTCATTATCCGGGCTTTTTCTTTTGACAGTTTAAAAAAAATCGTCATTTTTGAAGCCAATTACAACAAGAAACCTAAAATATGGAAGACTTAAAGAAGAAAAACGGTGCGGACATGAACGATAAGGAGATTGTATTCTCCAAATCAATTAAAGCAGGTAAACGAATCTACTATCTGGATGTAAAGAAGAACAGAAAAGATGAAATGTTCCTGGCCATTACTGAAAGTAAGAAGGTAGTGACCGGTGAAGGCGAAGATTTGCAGGTAAGTTTTGAAAAACATAAGATTTTCTTATATAGAGAAGATTTTGAGAAATTCATGAACGGCCTGAACGAAGCTATTGATTTCATTAACCAGAAAGAAATGTTGGAAGTTATAAGCGATATGAATGCAGAAGCGGATGAAAATGCAGAAGCAGAGTTGGATGCTATAGCTGAAATGAATACCAAAGGAATGGAATTGGACGGAGAAATCAAGATTGATATTGATTTTGAAGAGCCAACTCTTTGATAATTCAAAAAGAAGCTGTACTTTTGCACCGCTTTTTTGCAACATTGTGTGGCTAACCCCACATCGTGCGATGGTGAATTAAGCAACAAAACAACTTAATTTAGAGTAACACAAAAAATTTAAAAAATGAAATCAATTGAAGTAAAAGGTACTGCAAGAACTATTGCAGAACGTTCTTCGGAACAAGCAAGAGCTTTGAAAGCTATTCGTAAAGACAACGGTGTACCTTGCGTACTCTACGGAGGAAGTGAAAACATTCACTTCACTGTATCTGCTGATGGTCTGCGTAACTTGGTTTATACTCCGCACATCTATGTAGTTGACCTGGTTATCGACGGAAAAAAAATCAACGCTATCATGAAAGATATCCAATTTCACCCGGTAAAAGATACAATCCTGCACGTTGACTTCTATCAGATTGACGAATCTAAACCCATCGTAATGGAAGTTCCTGTACAGATGGAAGGTTTGGCAGAAGGTGTGAAAGCCGGTGGTAAGCTGGTATTGCAGACACGCAAACTGAAAGTGAAAGCTTTATATAACATTATTCCGGAAAAACTGACAGTAAACGTTGCTCACTTAGGTCTGGGCAAGACTGTTAAAGTTGGCGAGTTGAGCTTCGAAGGTCTGGAATTGATGAACGCAAAAGAAGCTGTTGTATGCGCAGTTAAGCTGACTCGTGCCGCGAGAGGTGCTGCCGCTACTGCTGGCAACTAATCTTTTCTTTCATTCAGTAAAGATAACATATTCCGGAACGCGGATTAACGCAGAAGACGCAGATTTCATTAATCCGCGAAGGCTGTGATAATCCGCGTTCCTTGTTTTTTATAATTATTCACCACAAGAAGAAAAAAAATTCGTGAAACTCAGTATAACTCCGTGGTGAAAAGATACAATTTCTCAGAGAAATGAAATACTTAATTGTTGGATTAGGAAATATCGGTCCTGACTATCACGAAACCCGCCATAATATAGGATTCATGGTAGTGGATGCATTAGCAAAAGAAGCAGGGGTCACTTTCAATGATGGCCGCTACGGCTTCACCACTACCCTATCCGTGAAAGGACGCCAGCTTTTACTGCTGAAACCTTCTACATTCATGAACCTCAGCGGAAATGCCGTGCGATACTGGATGCAGAAAGAGAACATTCCATTGGAAAACGTGTTAGTAATAGTAGATGATCTTGCTCTGCCATTTGGTACTTTGCGCCTGAAAGGAAAAGGTAGCGACGCCGGACACAATGGACTAAAACACATTGCAGCCATCCTGGGCACACAGAACTATGCCCGGCTCCGTTTTGGTATCGGTAACGAGTTCCCACGAGGTGGTCAGATAGATTATGTACTGGGCCACTTCACTGACGAAGACTGGAAGACCATGGACGAACGCTTAAAGACTGCAGGAGACATTATCAAAAGCTTCTGCCTGGCAGGAATTGATATTACAATGAACCAATTTAATAAGAAGTAGATAGTAGTTAACTACTTCCTACTAACTACTAAAAAACAATATGAGTGAAGCAAGAATAGATAAATGGATGTGGGCTGTACGTATTTTCAAGACACGTACCATTGCCGCCGAAGCATGTAAGAAAGGACGCATCAGTATCAATGGAGGATTAGCAAAAGCTGCCCGTACAGTGAAACCAGGTGACGTGATACAAGTGCGCAAACCACCTGTGACCTACTCTTTCAAAGTATTGCAAGCTATCGAGAAACGTATTGGTGCAAAGCTCGTTACGGAAATGATGGAGAACGTTACGACTCCCGATCAGTATGAACTGCTGGAGATGAGCCGTATCAGTGGTTTCATTGACCGTGCCAAAGGTGCAGGTCGTCCCACGAAAAAGGATCGCCGAACTTTGGAAGAGTTTACAACTCCCGAATTCATGGACGACTTTGATTTTGAATTCGATTTTGAGGAAGAATAAAAAAGAGTGATAATCACATTACATCATTATGAGCGAAAAGAAGATAAAATGGGGATTTATTGGTTGCGGAGAAGTGACCAAATATAAAAGTGGTCCCGCCTTCCAAAAGGTGGAAGGTTCGGAAGTGATTGCTGTCATGAGTCGCGATGGCGCCAAAGCCAAAGCTTATGCTAAGGAAAGAGGTATTCCAAAGTGGTATGATGATGCCCAGGAATTGATTGACGATGAAGATGTGAACGCTATCTACATTGCTACCCCTCCCTCTTCACACGCCACTTATGCTATCATGGCAATGAAAGCCGGCAAACCCGTATATATAGAAAAGCCTATGGCCGTAACCTACGAAGAGTGCTGCCGCATCAACCGTATTTCCAATGAAACCGGGGTTCCTTGCTTTGTGGCTTATTACCGTCGCTATCTGCCCTACTTCCTCAAAGTAAAAGAATTGATAGAGGATGGAAGCATAGGCAACGTCATCAACGTTCAAATTCGTTTTGCCCAGCCCCCCCGTGATTTAGATTACAACAAGGAGAATCTCCCATGGCGTGTACAACCAGACATTGCCGGCGGTGGCTATTTCTATGATTTAGCCCCACATCAGATTGACTTATTGCAAAACATGTTCGGTTGTATCCTCGAAGCCAGCGGATATAAAAGTAACCGTGGCGGGCTTTATCCTGCCGAAGATACTCTGAGTGCATGCTTCCAGTTTGATAACGGATTGGTAGGTAGCGGTTCCTGGTGTTTCGTAGCGCACGACTCCGCACGCGAAGACCGCATTGAAGTGATAGGAGACAAAGGAATGATTTGTTTCTCTGTATTTACTTACGACCCTATCGCCCTTCATACAGAAAAAGGAAGAGAAGAAATCCCGGTAGCTAATCCGGAACATGTACAGCAACCGCTTATCCAAGCCGTTGTCGACCACCTTTTAGGCAAATCCATCTGCACTTGCGACGGAGCAAGCGCAACGCTCACTAATTGGGCAATGGACAAAATACTGAATAAACTTTAATTAGCGACTAGGGGTGAGTGATCACTCACCCCTAATCACTATCAAAGCTCTTTCTTCACAGCCTCAATCAATTCTTTGTATTCAGCATCCGTTAAGTATACTTTTCCCGGGTTCATCTGGAAAGTACCACCGTAATCGGGACCATCTACATATTTGGGAGCAAGATGAAAGTGCAGATGTGACAACTTATCGGAATATGCACCATAATTAATCTTTTCGGGATTAAACGCTTTCTGCATGGCACGAGTTACACGCGCCACATCCTCCATAAAAGCATTACGATCTTCATCGCTCAATTCATTCAAATCATTGACGTGGTCTTTGTAAGACACAAGGCAACGCCCTCTGTATGTTTGCTCCTTAAACAAAAACACACGGGATACACTCAGTTCGGCAAACTCAATCATCAGATTGTGCAGCGTCTCGTTATTCTGACAATACAGACATTCTTTCGGATCACTTTTCATGATATTCTTGGTTTATTATTTATGTTTACGGAACAAAGATAAACTTTCCATCTTTATTCCATGTCGATATTTTCATTCTTTTGGCCGACTAATTTATACACATCGGCTTTTTCTCCCACTACCCATACCACATCATCCTCCATAAACGGCTCATGCGAATCGGGAGCATGCAAGGCTTCTTCTCCTCTCTCCACCCCTACTATAAGGCAATGATACTTCTCACGAATACCGGATTCACGCATCGTCTTGCCCAGAAATTCTGATTGCGCATCCACGCGGAACTGACGCAGGATAGTTTCACTCTTTTCAACTACATTCATATCTAGAGCAGAAGCTTTCTCCATTTCGGTACCAAACTGGTTCAGTTCTTCATCTGTACCTATGACCTGAATCTTATCTTCCGGGAAAAGCCTTACGGAAGCTCCCGGTATATTGATCCGCTTCCTTCCGCGAAGAATAGAGACGACATGTACACCAAATTGTTTTCCCAAATTAAGCTCCAGCAACGTCTTTCCCGCCCATGCCGATTCACCGGGGATTTCGAAATCCGCCAGATGCAAGTCACGGGACAACAAACGTCCTGCATATTCCGGTTTCTTCTCTCCCATATACTCGGCCCGCATATCGCGATAACGCAGATTCTGGAAGAATTTCCGCTCTATCATGATAGACTGTTTCTTTAGTTGCCGGGACAATATCATCATCGTAACCAATAAAACAGCCACACCCAACAATAAACCAACAGAGACTTCAAACAAGCCTGCTATCACAAACATCACAAAAGATACGGCTATCAGAATACGTATAACGATTGTTGCTACCAACGGTGCACGATTTCCCCGACTATCCTTCCATAAAGTTACAAATTCAGCCGAATGATTCTTTTTTATCATAATAGCCCGCAAGAATGGAGCAATAAACAGAATAGTCAGGAAAGCAGCAAGCAGCTTCCCCCAGATTCCGGGTATATGCTCCAAAAGCAACGGAACAAGAAAGCGGAAAGCTAACGCAACAACCGCAATGCTCACTATGGAATAGACAATAGTGATTCGCGTCAAAGCCAAAATAAACTTCTTCCACAGGCTCTCATGATTCATAGTCTGTGAACCGGATGAGTAATGCAACAGAAAGTTTTTCCACTTTGCCGGCAAATGAGTATCAACGAAATTTGAAGCCGGCTCGGCAAAGCGAATCATATAGGGAGTAAGAAAGGTGGTAATAACCGAAACTGCCACCACAATAGGATACAGAAAATCACTCGTCACATGGAGCGACACCCCCAACGATGCGATAATAAAAGCAAACTCACCAATCTGAGTTAAACTGAAACCGCATTGCATAGCCGTCTTCAAAGGCTGCCCAGCCAACAGCACACCCAACGTACCGAACAAGGACTGTCCCAAAATAACAGCCAGTGTTATTACAATGATAGGAAGTGCATATTCCACAATCATTGCAGGATCCACCATCATACCTACCGACACGAAGAATACGGCACCAAAAAGATCTTTCACTGGTTTCACTAACCGTTCTATACTCTCAGCCTCAACCGTTTCAGCAAGAATGGAACCCATTATAAAAGCTCCGAATGCTGCAGAGAAACCCGTATGAGCAGCCATAACCACCATACCGAAACAAAGTCCAAGGGAGACAATAAGCAGTGTTTCTTCACTCATCAACTTGCGACATCGCTTCAGCAATTCGGGTATCAGGTAGATACCGACCACAAACCAAAGTATCAGGAAAAAGAGCAGTTTTCCGATACTTTCCAGCATTTCCGAACCTTCAAAATTATGCCTTACCGCCATAGTAGACAGCATCACCATCAATACAATAGCAAGAATATCTTCCAATATCAGCACGCTAAGCACCAATCCTGTGAATTGCTTCTTACGCATTCCCAAATCATCGAACGCTTTATAAATAATGGTAGTGGAAGACATGGCAATCATACCTCCCAGAAAAATACTGTCCATACGCTGCCAGCCAAAGCCTGTACCGACGGTTATTCCCAAAAGAATCATACAGAATATGATGGTACAGGCAGCAATGATAGCCGCTCCACCAACTTTTACAATTTTCTTGAAACTAAATTCCAGTCCCAGTGCGAACAGAAGGAATATTACACCGATATCCGCCCAAGTCTGTATATTAGCCGTATCCATCACCGAGGGGGTATATGGCATATGCGGACTGGCCAGAAAGCCTGCCACTACATACCCCAGCACCAACGGCTGTTTCAGTTTCTTGAACAATAGCGTCATGATTCCTGCACAAATCAGGATCAACGCCAAGTCGTTTATTAAAGTAGCCAAGTGTGACATATTATTTGTCCTTTCATGTTTTTGCTTACAAAAGTAGCAATTTTTATAGCATTAATAATTGTAATGATAGAAACTTTTTTTCTTCCGGTATTGTTCAAAGTATAATCAATCATTTTAAAACATACCATTATGGAAGAGAAAAAAGAAGCCCGTGAAGAACGGAACAGGGAAAAGTTAGCCAATGGCGACTGGGTTATGGCAGAATTTTACGCAAGCTGGTGCCCGCATTGCAAACGCATGCAGCCTATTGTAGAAGAATTTAAAAAGGCAATGGAAGGAACCCTCGAAGTAGTGCAAGTGGATATCGACCAGGAAAGTGCCCTTGCTGATTTCTACACCATTGAGATGTACCCCACATTTATATTAATGAGGAAAGGTGAACAGCTTTGGAGACAATCGGGAGAATTGCCTTTGGAAAGATTAGAAAAGGCAGTGAAAGAGTACGAATTAAAAGCATAAAAAGAACGACTAAATGGGGATAGTACAGTTGTACTAAATCCCGCATACATATAGCTAAACTTTAGCTAAAACGTATGCGGGATTTAGTACAACGACAGTCCCCTTACAACTTATTACTTAAATAATCTGTCAAACTATCCTCACGCTCCAAACCAAACTTTTTGCGCAACCGGTAGCGGATAGTTTCAACACCACGAACAGAGATATTCAGTAAAGGAGCAATCTCTTTAGTGGAAAGATTCATTTTCAGATAGGCACACATCATGCGCTCATTATCAGAGAGATCGGGATGACGGGCATGAAGACGCTTCATAAAGTTATTATGAATCAAGTCGAACTGATCTTCGATGCGCTTCAGCACTTCATCACTTTGGATGTTGGAGTCAATTTTACCGTTTATAATCAAAAGGAGCTGCTTGCCTTCACGGGCCCCCTCCCCTTTCAGCGAGGAAGCCACTTTGAAAATCTCCGATTTGATCTCCGTCAACATCTCGTTTTTACGGACAAAGTTTATCATCAGGTTAGCCATCTCCTGGCTTTTATGCTGCAAGTCGTACTCCAGCTTTTCTTTCTCCAATTGCATAATCTGTTTCTCACGACGGGATTTTTCAGCCTCAAACTCCTTCTCCATTTCATGCAATTCTTTATCCTTTTCTACAACGGCCTGCTCTTTCTTACGCTTCACACGCACATCATCCCAACGGTAGATATACCATACTCCCAAAAGCATAAGAATGAAATAGAAGACATAAGCCGGCACACTGCGATACCAAGGCGGAAGAATACGGAAAGAAAGTTCATCCAATGAAGTAGTACCGTCCGGATAAATGGCTTTTACTTCAAAAGTATAATCACCTTCGGACAGATTACTATATTCCTTGGTATGCACAGTGGTATAGTCCGACCATGCTCCTTCATTCAAACGATACTGAAAACGAATATCATCTCCTCCAAAAGCCAAAAAAGAAAGACTATAATCGAACCTAACCGAATTGGATGTATAGTTAATAGCGAGGGATGGCTTCTTTCCAAGAAAATTAGCTGTATATATCAAAGAATCTTTAGGATAGGTAATATACATATTCCGGATATATACGGAATGGGCAAGATCTTGCCGGTGCTTCACCGCCGGAATCGTGAACAGGGCAAATCCCTCTTCATTCGGAATCACCATAAGCGAATCCGATAAAGGAACAATTGCATACGTCGGCACCAACTCAAGCAAAGACTGGGGAATGGAATTGATACTGGTATTGGCTCCCCTCTTATAAGTCCCCAGGTTAGCTATACAGATTTCATAAGGGCTCAAACTGATGAGCCGGTCATGATATTCCAATAAACGCGTATAGGGAGCAGTGCCATTCAACAAATTATTCATATCGTTGCAAGGCTCCATCATATCTTTGTGAATATTATATTTATAGATACCGTGGGAAGTGGCAAAATAAACACGACCTTCTATTTTAGCTACATAAATATCACGCTCAACCGGAAAACCTTCTGCCACACCATAGGATTTTACACTGATCTGACGGGTTAAATCCTCACTCAACTCCACACGGGTGATAATGCCGGAATTATGAACCCATAGAATCCTGGCAGACTCCTGCTCAAACAAACGGCTTGAATCAACAAATCCTTCGATCTTACAAAGCATATGCCATTCGCCCGCTTTCTTCTCCAAAAGATAAATGCCATTATACACCCCTACAAACATACGATCGGGTCGCCCCATAACCTCTTGACAGCACCAGGCACCTGTAATATCCGTGATTCTATGTATACTTGTACCTTTAATCTGAAAAATTCCACGATCATGAAGACAAAACAGATCATCACCAATCTTACAAAGGTTCCACACCTGACCACTGGATTGAGGAACGGGATGAATATCCGGTAAACTACCGTTCAGCTTCACCGGATAAGAAGTATAATAAAGTCCCCGATTGGTACCCAGATACAGATAGCCATTCTCAACAGCAGCAGCATAGCCCGTACCGTAAGAATAAGGATATGAATACAAATTGGTAAAAGGAGAGCTCAGACAAACATGATCAATACCACTATCCAAGCCCGCCCACAAATTTCCCTGGCCGTCGAAGGCAACGGAAAGCACCGTATTATTACGCAGCCCGTTATTCTCGTTGAAGTATTTCACATCCATGGTAGCGCAATCTATCAGTAATAAGCCTTTATGAATAGTTCCCAAAGCTATCTTATCATCTTGAGCAGCCACACAAAAAACTTCGTTCTCACGCATAAAGTCCTCTGCACCGGTAATAAAAGGAGCAATGGTACGACCATTATAATAAAACAGACCGTCATACGCCGTCACGATGATGATTCCCCCACCCTTATGTGGAATGATTCCACGGATACGATTGGAAGCCAGGGAATCCGCACCCTGCAATGGAAAGAAAGTATTTCCGACCAGTACCCATACACCACGATCGGTACCTATATAGAGGATACCATTCACCATATTGGAACAGTCGATCTTGGCATTCATTTCGATGGCGGTATATTTTCCATTCAGATATTTCACTACACGGTCATCGCCTTGTATATAAAGGATATTATCCGCCTCATGGATTCCCCACACATTGCCAAGCATACGAACAGAGTTGTCAAGCGTATCGGACATGCAGTGGTAAATCAGTTCGCCGTCTTCTGCCGGTTCGTAATAGCCGAATTCATTAATACCACCGGCATAGATTCTTTTCTGAATAGTGGATGCCAATACGGAACGCACATCCGAGAAGTTATTTAACGGAAATACTTTCCACACATTACCATCAAATTGCACCATACCGTTTTTATTGGCAAAATACACCCAATGGTCATCATAAGGAGCTATTTGCCAAGTTTGGGGACCTTTCCCATAAAGGCTTTTATCAAAGTTTACAATGAAGTTATTCCAACCGGCAAACGCTTTACCAAAAGGGATCAGGAAGAGAAAAACGAAGAGTACATAGAAGGTATAAGGTTGTTTTCGTATCATAATATTAGGTTTTACAGAACAAAGCTATTACTTTTTTCGCAAAAAACAAATAAAAAAAGAGATACATTCTTGTTAGAACATATCTCTTTTTCTTTGAGCCTCTTGTCGGATTCGAACCAACGACCCCGAGATTACAAATCACGTGCTCTGGCCAGCTGAGCTAAAGAGGCGGGTGGGTAAGCTTACTATATCGCGCCGCTACAACCAACTACCTTTGCTGCGATCAAGCCCTGGAGGATTCGAAGGGAGCTGGCCGTATAGGACTTACCCGTATTTTTGTTTGCGGGTGCAAAGGTATGCATTTTTATTAAACCTGCAATACTTTGCCCAAACTTTTTTCAACTTTAACAAGAATACGGGGGTTACAAACAATATTATTTATACCTTTGCGCCATTATTCCTAATGAAAGATGACAGAGAACAAAGGTTACTTACAACGATATGCCATGTTATTCGGCACTTACCTGGGAGGATTTTGGATTTTGAAGTTCATTTTATTTCCTTTAGGGTTAACTACACCGTTCCTATTTTTCCTCTTTGCAGGACTAACTCTATGCGTGCCTTTTATGGCGTATTATTATGTACGAATGTACCGTAACCAAGTTTGTGGTGGTGCCATCAGTTTTCTTCATGCATGGATTTTCACTGTATTTATGTATATGTTTGCCGCATTGCTTACGGCGGTAGCTCATTATGTATATTTCCGTTTTATTGATCAAGGGTTTGTGCTAAACACATACGAAAGCTTACTGAACAGTCTGACCAGCCATACCATACCGGGGATGGATGCCTATGTAGAGCAGTTTAAAGAAATTATAAGTGCGATGCGCTCGCTATCTCCAACAGATATCACCATGCAACTGATGTCTCAGAATGTATTCTACGGATCATTACTTGCTATCCCCACCGCCTTATTTGTCATGAAGCGCCCACCGGCAGAGCATATAGGCGGAAGATAAAGATGGATAATTAAAATGAGTGATAAAGTAAAAAAGCAGATGTGATTTCAACCCTAATTCATAATTCATAAATCATAAATCACAAGATGGATATTTCAGTTGTCGTTCCTTTATATAATGAAGAAGAATCACTTCCGGAACTGTACGCATGGATTGAACGGGTAATGAAAGCCAATGGTTTTTCATACGAAGTAATTTTCGTAAATGACGGAAGTACCGACCGTTCCTGGCAAATTATCGAAGAACTGAGCCGAAAATCGGATACCGTGCATGGCATCAAGTTCCGCCGTAACTATGGCAAATCGCCGGCATTGTACTGTGGCTTTGAGAAGGCACAGGGAGATGTAGTCATCACCATGGATGCAGATTTGCAGGATAGCCCGGACGAAATACCCGAACTGTACCGTATGATTACGGAAGACGGTTATGATCTGGTATCCGGATGGAAAAAGAAACGCTACGACCCACTTTCAAAAACCATTCCTACAAAAATATTCAATGCAACAGCTCGTAAAGTGTCGGGCATCAAGAACCTGCACGACTTTAACTGTGGATTGAAAGCCTACAAACTGGATGTGGTGAAGAACATCGAAGTGTACGGCGAAATGCACCGCTATATCCCCTACCTCGCCAAAAATGCCGGCTTCAAAAAAATCGGAGAAAAAGTAGTTCAGCACCAGGCACGTAAATTCGGAAAGACAAAGTTCGGCGGTTTAAACCGTTTCTTCAATGGATATCTGGATTTGATTTCACTTTGGTTCTTGTCAGCTTTCGGAGTAAAACCTATGCATTTTTTCGGGTTGCTCGGTTCACTGATGTTCATCTTCGGTTTTATTTCAGTGATTATTGTAGGAATCACGAAACTGTATAATATGTATAACGGAATGCCTTACCGCCTGGTTACGGACTCCCCCTACTTCTACTTATCACTGACCGCCATGATCATCGGAACTCAACTGTTCCTTGCAGGCTTCCTTGGCGAACTGATTTCGCGTAGTGCTCCTGAACGAAATAAATATCAAATAGAAAAAACAATATAGACTATGAAAAAATTAGTAAAACTGATATTGCTTTGTCTGATTGCTTATCCCATCATCAGCATCGTTTCTTCTTGTTCGGAAGAAGAAGACTGCTCCATGAATGCACGTCCGATGATGGAATGTTATCTATATACGGTGGACAGGGAAAGTAAAAGAGTGTTCAACGATACACTCGACTCGCTGACTATTACAGCATTCGATACAGACTCCGTCATTCTTAACAATCAGAAGAAAGTGCATTCGCTATCATTGCCTCTGCGCTATACAGCAGATTCTACCGTATTGATATTTCACTATAGCAAAGATCCCAAGATTAAAAAAGATACTATTATTATCTACCAAAAGAATACGCCCTATTTCCTGTCAATGGATTGCGGCTATCAGATGAAACAAAGCATCACAGGCGGAGCACACAGTCGCTATCTACTTGACTCCATATATATTCAAGAAAAAGAAGTAAGCATTTATGGAACGGAAAATCTTAAGCTCTTTTATCCTCAGCCTTAATCTGGCATTTTTCTTGCTGACAGGGCTCCCGGTACAGGCACAGAACAGCAACCGGCCTCCCGCTTCCAATCCGCCCAAGCAGGAGGAAAAGAAAGAAGCGGATGAGAATGTCTTCCCGCTATACAATGGCGTGACTGTCAGTGTGGACCTGTGGGGAATCGGAAGCAAAGTTCTGGGAGGTGATTTCTTAAGCTCGGAAGTAGCTGTTGACGTCAACCTTAAAAACCGTTTCTTCCCGATTGTGGAACTTGGATATGGCAGCACCGACGCATGGAATGATAACGGAACGAATTACAAAAGTAATGCACCTTATTTCCGTATCGGTATGAACTATAACGCTCTTTATAAAAAGAAGTTCGATAATTTCCTGTTTGTTGGCTTACGCTATGCAATGAGTAGCTTCAAATATGATATAACAGCTCTCCCCGTGACCGACCCCATTTTTGACGGAAGTATCGGAAACCCCAATCAAATGGATGGTATCTGGGGAGGAAGCGTACCATTCAACCATAAAGGAATGAAAGGTTCAATGCAATGGTTTGAATTCTGCGTTGGCATACGCGCACATATCTGGAAACAGTTCTACATGGGCTGGGGATTACGCTTCAAATTCCGCACAAGTTCATCAACCGGAGAATATGGTGATCCGTGGTATGTACCCGGATTCGGTAAATATGGCTCCAACACCATGGGTGTAACCTATACAATCACATATAAACTACCCTACTAAATTATGACCGGATTAGAGATTTGGCTTCTTGCCGTGGGACTCGCGATGGACTGTTTCGCAATTTCCATAGCCAGTGGTATTCTTCTGAAACGTACGCTATGGCGGCCCATGCTGACCATGGCTTTTTTCTTTGGATTATTCCAAGCTATCATGCCACTCCTCGGGTGGATAGGTGCCAGCACGTTCAGCCACCTGATAGAAAGTCTGGACCATTGGATTGCCTTCATCATCCTTGCTTTCCTGGGCGGACGCATGGTCAGAGAGTCTTTCAAAGACGAGGATTGCAAAAAAGAGTATGACCCGAAAAGTCTGAAAGTAGTGCTCGCATTAGCCATCGCAACCAGCATAGATGCACTGGCCATCGGTGTCTCATTTGCATTTCTAGGGATGCGGGATTTCTCGGAAATACTGGCACCTATTTCTGTTATCGGTTTCGTATCTTTCGTTATGTCCCTCATAGGATTACTGTTCGGTATCCGTTTTGGTTGCGGCATTGCACGAAAGTTGCGGGCAGAACTTTGGGGAGGTATTATCCTGATTATCATCGGAACAAAAATATTAATAGAACACTTGTTCTTCAGTTAAACTTCGCTTATGGAAAAGAAAGTACAGAGAAATTTCTTATGGATTGCCCTGCTTGTATTGGGAACAATCTGGATACTTGCACGTCATAACCGTACGCAACCTTATTATACAGTCAACGGACTGATATTCGGCACAGTTTATAATATAACTTATCAATATGACGGTGATCTGAAAGCTGAAATCGATGAAGAATTGAAGAGATTTGACGGTTCGCTATCTCCCTTCAATGATACGGCCACAATTACACGAATCAACCGTAATGAAGATATTGTACCGGATACCTTCTTTACAAATGTATTCCGTCGTAGTATGGAAATATCCAAAGAAACGAATGGTGCATTCGATATTACGGTTGCTCCACTGGCCAATGCCTGGGGGTTTGGTTTCAAGAAAGGCGCATTTCCTGACTCCGCTATGGTAGACAGCCTGCTGGAAATTACAGGATATACGAAAGTGAATCTGTCAGAAGAAGGTAAAGTAGTGAAACAGGATGAGCGCATGATGCTCTCATGTAGTGCAGTAGCCAAGGGATATGCAGTGGATGTAATAGCACAGTTTCTTGCAAAGAAAGGCATCAAAAATTTCATGGTAGATATAGGCGGAGAGATCGTAGCACGGGGAGAAAATCCCAAGAAAGATCTATGGCGTATTGGAATCAATAAGCCGGTTGATGATTCACTGTCCATTAATCAGGAGCTACAAACAGTACTGAATGTAACGGATGTGGGCATTGCAACCTCAGGCAATTATCGCAACTTCTATTATAGAGACGGAAAGAAATATGCACATACTATAGACCCAAGAACAGGATATCCCGTACAACACAATATCTTATCTGCCACTGTAGTAGCCAAAGACTGTATGAGTGCTGATGCTTATGCCACCGCATTCATGGTGATGGGACTGGAAGAAGCGGAACGCTTCGCCGATGCCCATCCGGATATCGATGCGTGCTTTATTTACACGGATGAGAATGGAGAACTTCAAACATACTATACGAAAGGGATGGAACGGTTTATAACAAATAAATGATAATTTAGCGGGCGGATGCCCGCTAAATTATCATTTATAGAATACAAAATACACTGCCAATACCAGGCAAATAAATGCCGCAAAATGATTCCAGTGCAGGCTTTCACCTTTAAAAAGGACAGTAGTAAATACAATGAAAACAATAAGAGTAATCACCTCCTGAATTATCTTCAACTGTATCAATGAAAAAGGACCGCCATTACCTATAAACCCAATACGGTTGGCCGGAACCAGACAGAAATACTCCGCAAGAGCGATGCTCCATGAAAATAAGATGATGGCATAAAGCGGCCAGTTTGTAATAATTTTCATGTCTTGCAACTTCAGATGACCATACCAGGCAAAAATCATAAAGACATTGGAGACAATTAAAAGCAGAATCGTATAAAGACCTTTCATTTCAGTTATGAATATTTAAGCGATGATTAATTAATCTAAATTACTAACTTTTTTAGGAAGAAGCTCTTCCTGAACATTTGCCATACTTCCCCAAAGACTATAACGAGCTTCCGGATTCATTTCTTCCAGTTGATGCAGAATGTCTTTCATATTGCTTCGATGGGATTGCGCTTCATAAGGGCAATTCTTCACCTGTTTCCGATATCCCCTTATCTGTGCCAGTTCCAGTAAATCAGACTCATGTACCAAGCACATCGGACGGATAATCGTCATATCGAACTTCTTCATTACCAAGCGAGGAGGCATGGAACTAAATGCGCCCTGAAAAGTGATATTCATCAATAATGTTTCCAGAATATCATCCATGTGATGTCCCAATGCTATTTTATTACAACCTTGTTCCTTGGCAACAGTAAACAACGCCTTACGCCGATTCCATGAACAAAGAAAACAAGGTGACTTACGCGTATCCGTACTTGCATCGAATTCCGTCTCATACAGTACGAAAGGGATATTCCACGACTCAACATACTCACGCAGATAGGCTAAATCACTCTGATAAGGTATATTCTTCATAACCACATGAACGGCAACCACGGAGAATCTGGGCTTAAAGACACGGGCGCGCTTCGCCAACAATTCCACCAATGCCAAAGAGTCTTTGCCACCGGAAAGCCCGATGAGGATTTTATCCCCATCCTCTATCAGCCCATATTCTACCAGTCCCTTGCTAAACCGCTTTTCTATGCGGCGGATGGTCTTCTCTTCTTCAGTAAATTGCGCCATAATGATTCAAAGCTACGAGTTACAAGCTACGAGCTACAAGCTATGAGCTACAAGTCCCATGCGGACGTTGCGCAACTACTTGTAGCTTGTAGCTCTTTTACTTTTTGTCCTGCAAAAGTAAGAGAAAAGAATGATTTAAAGAAGAATTAACATAATAGAATAACGGAAATCAGCATTATTCCCGATTAATTTGTATTTTTGAACATTCGAATTTGTAAGTTGGATAACTAGCATGAAAAAGAGATATATTTTACTCCTTCTATTTTGTCTCGTATTAGTCGGTGCATCGGCACAGACGTTGGAACAAGCTAAAGCTTTTTACAACAAGGGGCAGTACGAAAAAGCCAAACCCGTTTTCAAAAAATTCGTCAGGACACAACCGGCAAACGGAAATTATAATTTATGGTACGGTGTATGCTGCCTGGAAACAGGAGAACCTGACGTAGCCCTGAAATACCTGGAAACAGCCGTTAAGAAACGTATCCCCAGCGGACAACTGTATCTGGCACGAAATTATAACGACCTGTATCGTTTTGAAGATGCCATCAAGTGTTACGAAGAGTATATCAGTGATCTTTCCAAACGAAAAAGACCTACCGCAGAAGCTGAAAAACTTCTGGAAAAGAGCAAGACTAATCTCCGCATGCTAAAAGGCATTGAAGAAGTGTGCATTATCGATAGTATCGTAGTGGATAAAGACCGCTTTTTGGAAGCTTATAAAATCAGTCCGGAATCCGGTAAATTATTCACGTACAACGATTTCTTCCAGAATAAAGAAGAAATAGAAGCTACTGTATACGAAACTGAACTCGGTAATAAGATTTATTACGGTGAACGCCAGCCTGATGGCAAACTCAGCATCCTTGCCCGCAACAAGATGCAAGGCGAATGGAGTAAAGGCAGCCTATTGCCCGGTAGCATCAACGACTCCATCAACGCCAATTATCCGTACGTATTGACGGATGGTGCCACTATCTACTATGCCGCCGACGGTGAGAATTCAATAGGTGGATACGACATATTCGTTACCCGCTACAATACGAATACCAACACTTATCTGACTCCGGAGAATGTGGGCATGCCATTCAATTCTCCCTATAACGACTATATGTTTGCCATCGACGAGTTCAACAACCTCGGATGGTTTGCTTCCGATCGCTACCAGCCGGAAGGAAAAGTATGTATTTACGTATTTATTCCCAACTCTTCCAAACGGGTGTATAACTACGAAGCTATGGACAAGAAAAAAGTTGTCCGACTTGCTCAAATTCACTCCTTGAAAGATACATGGGTAGATCAGAATACAGTATCTGACGCCAAACGCCGTCTGCAAGCCGCTATCAGTGAAAAGCCACAAGCCGAACGGAGCTATGACTTTGAATTTGTAATTGATGACCACACTACGTATTATCAATGGAGTGATTTCAAATCTCCTCAGGCCAAAAGCTTATTCAGCAAATACCGCCAGTTGGAGAAAAGCTTCAGACAGCAGCAAAACAAATTGGAAGAGCAACGTTCCTTGTACTCCCGCGCCAAGGAAAGCGATAAAGGCAAACTGGCTCCCGCTATACTCGATCTGGAAAAGCAGATACAACAATTATCAGTTGAATTGGAGAAGGCCGCCATTGAAGTGCGTAATACAGAAAAACAATCCTTTAAATAGAAAACTATGGACATACTTATCATCATTGTACTCATTGTTGCGGCGGTTATCCTATTCTTGGTAGAACTGTTCGTCATCCCGGGCATCAGCATAGCCGGAATCCTGGCCGGAGCTTGCATGATCTATGCCAACTACTATGCCTTTGCCTATCTGGGTACAACGGCTGGTTTCATCACGCTCGGTGTATCGGCAATAGCCTGCATAGGTTCATTGATACTCTTCATGCGCTCCAAGACCTTGGATAAAGTGGCGTTAAAGAAGAATATCACATCGAAGGTAGACCGTACGGCCGCGGATCAAGTAAAAGTAGGCGATACGGGTGTGGCCATTACACGCCTGGCACTGATCGGCAATGCCGAAATAGACGGCAACATCGTGGAAGTGAAATCCATGGACGGATTTCTGAATGAAAAAACCCCTATCATTGTAAACCGTATAACGGACGGCGTTATCATGGTAGAAAAGAAAAAAGATTAATATTCACACTTAATATCTTATAAATCATGAACGTAGACACTATGTACCTAACTGCCTTTCTTGTGATAGGAGGCATTATCTTCATCGTACTGTTCTTCCACTATGTTCCTTTCTTCCTATGGTTGTCCGCCAAAGTTTCGGGAGTCAGGATTTCATTGGTGCAATTGTTTTTAATGCGTATCCGTAACGTACCTCCCTACATCATTGTACCGGGTATGATTGAAGCACACAAAGCCGGATTGAGCAACATTACCCGCGACGAGCTGGAAGCTCACTACCTGGCCGGTGGACACGTAGAAAGAGTGGTGCACGCCTTGGTATCCGCCTCTAAAGCTAATATTGAATTATCCTTCCAGATGGCTACCGCAATCGACCTTGCCGGACGTGATGTGTTCGAAGCCGTTCAGATGTCGGTAAACCCGAAGGTGATCGATACACCTCCGGTGACCGCCGTAGCTAAAGATGGTATCCAGTTGATAGCCAAAGCCCGTGTAACGGTACGCGCCAATATCCGCCAGTTGGTAGGTGGTGCCGGTGAAGACACTATTCTGGCCCGTGTAGGCGAAGGTATCGTATCTTCCATCGGTTCGTCCGAAAACCACAAGTCAGTATTGGAAAACCCGGATTCAATCTCCAAACTAGTGCTCCGCAAAGGTCTGGATGCCGGTACGGCTTTCGAAATCCTGTCCATTGATATCGCTGATATCGATATAGGTAAGAACATCGGTGCGGCTTTGCAGATAGACCAGGCAAATGCCGATAAGAATATCGCCCAGGCCAAAGCTGAGGAACGCCGTGCAATGGCCGTGGCCAGCGAACAGGAAATGAAGGCGAAAGCTCAGGAAGCACGCGCCAAGGTGATCGAGGCGGAAGCCGAAGTACCTAAGGCCATGGCAGAAGCATTCCGTAACGGTAATCTGGGCATCATGGATTATTATCGGATGAAGAACATCGAAGCTGATACTTCCATGCGTGAAACCATAGCCAAACCATCGGGAAACAACTCAAACCAGCCGTTGAGTAAATAACCGGTAGAATTATTGCTCCAGAAAAACGTCGGAACCGGTGAACAGTAATCCCGTTCCGGCGTTTTCTATTTATAAACGTATCAACCAAAAAATCCAGAATATGAAAAAGTATTTTGCATCTTCCGAACTTATTATCAATGATGACGGTTCAGTTTTTCATCTGCACGTAAAGCCTGAGTGGCTGGCAGACAAAGTAATCCTGGTGGGCGACCCTGGCAGAGTGGCACTGGTAGGCTCACACCTTGAGAATAAAGAATGTGAAGTGGAAAGCCGCGAGTTCAAAACCATTACAGGTACCTACAAGGGCAAACGCATCACGGTGGTTTCTACGGGTATTGGTTGCGACAACATCGATATTGTGATGAACGAACTGGACGCCTTGGCCAACATCGACTTCAACACACGTGAAGAAAAGCCCCAACTTCGCCAGTTAGAACTGGTACGTATCGGTACTTGTGGCGGTTTGCAACCGAATACGCCCGTAGGTACATTTATCTGCTCGCAAAAGTCCATTGGTTTCGACGGCCTGCTGAACTTCTATTCAGGGCGCAATGAAGTGTGCGACCTGCCATTTGAACGTGCATTCCTGAACCACATGGGATGGTCGGGAAATATGTGCGCACCTGCTCCGTACGTGATCGACGCCAATGCCGAACTGATAGAGCGCATTGCCGGAGACGATATGGTACGCGGTGTAACGATTGCCGCCGGTGGTTTCTTTGGTCCGCAAGGACGCGAACTACGTATTCCGCTGGCCGATCCGAAGCAAAATGAAAAGATCGAGAACTTTGAATACAATGGCTATCGCATTACGAACTTCGAGATGGAAAGCTCCGCACTGGCCGGTTTGAGCCGCCTGATGGGACATAAGGCGACCACGGTATGCATGGTCATAGCCAACCGGTTGATTAAAGAAGCCAATACGGGCTACAAGAATACGATTGACACATTGATAAAAACCGTACTGGACAGAATTTAAGAAACACCCACTCAAATATACTTGATGATTGTTTCCTTCAATCTTTCGTAAGTATATGGTTTGGCAATAATATCATTGCATCCGGCGGCTAATGCTTGTTGTTGTTCTATCAGAAAAGCATTGGCCGTCACCGCAACAATAGGCAGATCGATGTCGATGGTACGTATCTTTTCCGTAGCCTGAATACCGTTCATCACTGGCATGCGGATGTCCATCAATATCAGGTCGGGACGCTCGCGCAAGAAACTATTTACGGCCTCTTCGCCATTGGTAACCCACGAAATGGTGTAGTCCTTCTTCAGCAAAATGTTTATCTGCATAAAGTTAGACTCCGTATCTTCGGCTATCAAAATTTTCTTCCTGCCGTCTGATCTTCGCTCTACGTGGGCATTGATCTCAACAGGTTCACCATCCGCTCCCAACACAAACTGACGGTAAGGAAGGGTCATCACGAAAGTGCTCCCCACTCCTACTTCGGACTCTACGGAAATCTTTCCTCCCAATCTCTCCACGATGCTCTGGCAGATGGGAAGCCCCAGACCTGTGCCCTGAACAAAATCGTTCAGCTTTTCGAAACGGTTGAAAATCAAGGGCAATTTCTCCTTTGCAATGCCGCAACCGGTATCCGTTACATAAACCTTCAACCATTCTCCGCAGGCTTCCAACCCCAGGGTGATGGCCCCTTCATGGGTATTCTTAATGGCATTGGAGAGGAAGTTGAACAGCACTTGCGTAATCCTATTCCGGTCCACCATAATCCAGATTTCTTCATCGGGACGTATCACATTCAGTCGGATGCCTGTTTTCATTTTCAGGCGATGCACTTTCTCCACTTCGTCAATCAGTCCGGTCATTTCGACCAACTGGAAGTTCATTTCCGATTTTCCCGACTCGATGCGGGAAAGGTCCAGAATGTCATTTATGAGTTGCAACAACAGGTTGCTATTCTTTTGAATGATGTTCAGGTATTCGGCTTTCTCCACTTCATCTTCCGTCAAAGCTATGATTTCAGAGAATCCCACGATAGCATTCAAAGGAGTGCGGATCTCGTGGCTCATATTGGCCAGAAACACCGATTTCATGCGGTCAGCCTCTTCTGCCCGTTGCTTCGCCTCGATGAGTTCATTGGAGCGTTGCACCCTGTCACCGATATCGTGTATCAATGCCATCACTTTATTATCTTCGAACGGAGCGATGCGTGCCTGGAAATAATGTCTTTCGCAATCATCCACATCCAGAGGATACTCTATCTCCTTCAACTCCCCGTCTTCGAGGCATTGACGTATGTTCCGTAGAAACAGGTCGCTGACTTCGGGAGAATAGATAGTGCGCCCGTCCGCTCCCCGTAGCTGTTCAACGGGATGGAGCAAAATGGTGTCAGAAGACATTAACACGTCGGTGATGAAGAAATCCTGATCCAAAATAAATATAAATTCAGGCAATGCCTGTATTATCTTCCGGTTTCGCTCTTCCACGCGCGATATGTGTGCTTCGCGCTCGCACTGCCCGGTGACGTTCACGGTATAGCATAAGAGCCTTTCCAGATTTCCACTTTTATCTTTCTCTACAGATAAGAGGTGGTCCTCCAACCAGACTATTTCGCCATGCGCGCCTACGCAACGCACCCGTAAGACATTGGACTCATCAAAGCCATCCAATTTCTTTTGAAAGCCATCCAACGACACCAAATGCTTATCATCGGGATGCACAAAGCTACAGAACTCTTCCAAATTCTGATAACGGATGCCGACTTTATCCAAGCCTAAACTTTCGAAATATTCCTGAGTGAAAGTGCACTCAAAGGTATTGATATTTATCTCCCAAAGAGCAATTTGATGGGCAGCCAGAACGGAGTTGACCTTCAATAATTTCTCTTTCAGTAGTTCCGTGTTCTCGTCTTTCTCGGTAGTATGAGAAGCGGAATCATGCATTTTTATTTTGTCTTGCGCCATAATAACAAAGTGTATCATGTAAAGGCTACGAAAATTGAGCAAATGTAATAAAAAAGAGTAAGTAATATACAATCGCGTTCTTTTTTTTACCCCAAAAGGCTATCTTTGCAACGCAAATAACAATTTTTATGATGAATCAGGATACCATCTGTGCCATTGCCACGGCCCAAGGAGGAGCAATCGGAAGCATTCGCGTCTCAGGAGCGGACGCCATTCGTATCACCAGCCGCATTTTCACCCCGGCAAAATCCGGTAAAACGCTGGCGAATTGCAAACCTTATACACTGACTTTCGGGAAGATACACGATGGCGAGGAAATCATCGACGAGGTTCTTGTCAGCCTGTTTCGCGCCCCGCACTCTTACACGGGCGAAGATAGTACGGAGATCACCTGCCACGGTTCGAGCTATATCTTGCAACAGGTTTTGCAATTGCTCATCAAGCACGGTTGCCGCCTGGCGGGACCGGGGGAATACACGCAACGCGCCTTTCTCAATGGCAAGATGGATTTGAGCCAGGCCGAAGCCGTGGCGGACCTGATTGCTTCTTCGTCTGCCGCCACCCACCGCCTTGCCATGAGCCAGATGCGTGGCGGATTCAGCAAGGAGCTTACGGAGCTACGCAACCAGTTGCTACACTTCACTTCACTGATTGAGCTGGAACTGGATTTCAGCGACCATGAAGAGTTGGAGTTTGCGGACAGAACGGAGCTTTGCCGATTGGCGGATCATATCGAGGGGGTCATTTCCCGACTGGTACATTCGTTCAGCGTAGGAAATGCGATCAAAAACGGCGTACCGGTAGCCATCATCGGCGAAACGAATGCCGGGAAATCAACGCTCCTCAATGTATTGCTGAACGAGGACAAGGCTATCGTGAGCGACATTCACGGCACTACACGCGATGTGATTGAAGATACGACCAATATCGGCGGTATTACTTTCCGTTTCATTGACACGGCAGGTATCCGCGAGACCAATGATACGATTGAGAGTCTGGGCATAGAGCGCACGTTCCAAAAACTGGAACAAGCGGAGATTGTGCTTTGGATGATTGATGCAACGGACGCAACGTCGCAAATGAATCAGCTATCGGGGCAGATACTTCCGCGCCTGGAAAGAAAGCATTTGATATTGGTATTCAACAAAGCGGATTTGTTGGGCACGGCTCATTCTGATGAGGTGCTGTCTGCGGCCTCTTCCATCATTCCTGACGCCGAATGTATTTTTATTTCCGCCAAGAAAAGGCAAAATACGGATGTGCTTCAAAAGAAACTTATAGCCGCCGCCAATCTGCCTACGATAACCCAGAACGACGTGATAGTGACCAATGCCCGCCATTACGAAGCCCTTACGCATGCTTTAGAAGCCATCGAACGCGTACAACAGGGATTGGCAAACAATCTTTCCGGGGACTTCGTGGCCCAGGACATCAGGGAGTGCATCTTCCATTTGAGCGACATTGCGGGGGAGGTGACGAATGATATGGTGCTACAAAATATATTTCAGCACTTCTGCATCGGCAAATAGTAGTATATAACTTATTGATTATCAACATATTATACAATATACAATAGAAAGTAAAAGAAGAAACAGTCCAACTTAGATGACATTGATAATCAACACATTAAATGCAAAGGAATAATAAAGTATTGTATCAATTTTTCATGATTTTGTCCCCCGTTTGTTCCCTGAACGGATACAAGGGACAAAATTCTGTCCCTCATACAATTTAACAGTGATAAATAGGCAAATTTTATCAGTGCCACTAAAACTTATCCAAATTACAGATAATATTCGAATAGAACTGAATTGTTTTTTCAGCCAAAATAGATTCTGATAATCAAGCGATTGGTATATTTGAATATAACAGCAGAAATCATCACCAATGAGATTTCATATAATACATTTGATAAATATTCCCAACAATTATTGCGAAGTATTCGAATCATGGCATATTGAACATCCTCTTAAGTCTCACAGTGATTTTTATAGGGTGATTTGAAGAATTCACTGAAAAATATTTGGAGTATTGCGAAATTATTCTGTACATTTGCGCCTCTTTTGAAAATTTACAATGCAGCAAAATAGAATGAACATATTATCCCAAACGACAATTCGAGACAACAAATGCTTCGAAGTTCAGTCGTATGTTCTTCATGTTTGGAGCATTGAAACGCCAGAGAATATCATAAATACTTTCCAACGAACAGATATAGGAGATAAGATGCGATAGATGCTCGTATCTTGATCTTAAAATAAACAACAGAATAGTTGGAGAGTCCTTACCGAACTTTCCAACTATTTTGTTTTATGCCCATTGGTGACTGTTTGCTCCGTGCAATTCCTCTCCCGTCATTTCCGTACAATGAGCACAAGAACAACCAATTTTAATTAACCGCACAGCAATGTGCACAAAAGAGAGCAAAATGAATTACAAATTTGACGGAAACAAGGTGTATTTTACATCGGACACGCACTTTTATCATTCGAATATCATTGACTTTTGCAAGAGGCCATTCAAGAATGTAGAAGATATGAATGAAACGCTGATCGAAAATTGGAACCGGGTAGTTGATCAAGATGATATCGTGTTTCATCTGGGGGATTTTTGCCTGGGAGGATCCCATGAATGGACCAAGATTCTTAACAGACTGAATGGAAAAATCTATCTCATTCTCGGTAATCATGATCTAAAAAATATCAGGCAAGGGTACGCCAGCAGGTTTGAATTGACAAGCATGCAAATGCACATAGAGGTCGACAAGCAGAAAATCTACCTGAACCACTATCCGTTCCTCTGCTATGGAGGTGCTTACAGGAATATGTGGCAACTGTTCGGGCATGTGCATACGAGCAAGAATAATACGGGAAAAGACGCTTCACGGCTGGATATGCTCTTTCCGACGCAATATGATGTGGGAGTGGATAATAATGACTTTACTCCGGTCTCATTTGAGCAGGTAAAGAGGATAATCCAAAAACAGGTTGAACAAGCAAATAAAAATAAGTAATATGAGAATACAATATATGAGCGATCTGCATTTTGAGTTCAGGGAGAACAGCAGGTACATAAAACAAAACAGATTTCCGGTAACGGGCGATATACTCGTATTGGCCGGAGATATTTTCTATCTGAAAGACAGAGTAGCTCCTTTGGGGAATTTCTGGGAATGGGCATCTAAAAACTATAGGCAGGTTCTTATTGTTCCCGGGAACCATGAATATTACAATTATTGCGATGTGATGGAACGGGGATTACAATGGCGATGGATGTTCAAAGAGAATGTCGGTTATTATCAAAATCAAGTATTGAGAATAGACGATACCGATTTCATAATGAGCACATTTTGGTCGCATATCGAACCGGTAGACGAATATTTCGTTTGGAAAGGACTTAACGATTTCCGTCAGACCATGTACAAAGGGAAACTGCTCCAAACGGAAGCATATAATCAGATGCATGACTTCTGTTTAGGGCATATCAAAAAAAGTCTTGCCGAAAGTACGGCAGAACACATAGTGGTCGTGACTCACCACCTGCCTACTTTGCAGGTTGTTGCTCCTCAGCATAAAGGTTCCGTATTGAACAGTGCCTTTGCCAGTGAATACGGAGACCTGATCGGTAACAGCCGGATCAATGCTTGGATTTACGGACATTCGCATACCAATATCGACACAGAAATCGGGAGTACAAAAGTGATTTGCAACCAGATGGGATATGCATTTGAAAACGAGCATGTAATCAATGGATTTGATCCGGGGAAATTTTTAACGATTGAAAACGAATGAGATATGGAACGACATAAGAAGACAATCTTTACCAGGCATCTTTTCATAGACTTGGCGAAAGAATGCGGATTGAATGCTGCGATATTCGAACAGCTCGGAAGCGGGCGCGATACAGAAATCGTGGTTGATAACGATACATTGAAGATGTTAGTTAAACTTCAGGAGCAATTTGCTCAACTGGAAGAGATGGGTGACAATGAATACAGAGGATTTTATATCGAATTGCCCCGCCCTACTCAGGAAGAATGGGGAGATTGCGAAGCGTCGATTGCAGACGGAGAATATGAAAGCAAGGAAGAATACCTCCGGGATTGGGAATTGTCAAATCCCAGGGAAATGGTATGGTATCATGTTAGCTCCGCCAGATATAAAGAAAATCGTACCATACAATTCTCAGACAGGAAACACTCGTATTTTACTATTGCGAATTATTCCCGATATGGAGACAGAATAGGTGATTGTTTTTATCCCGAATGGCAAAGGGATTTCTTTGTAAAGTTGGCCTTACATCTTCAGAAGCTAATCGATGCTATCATACAAGATCCGGAGGGGTTCAATGATTATGTGGCGAATCATCTTCCTTACCAGCAGCGAAACGGAAGAATTGCGAGAAAGGAGTTCAACAGAATCGAACCGAGATTTAAAATTGAAGTCGAAGACGAGGAGACTGCAATAAAAGCACTGGAGGATTCCGTCTGCAAGAATTTCGGGCGACTGTTAGATACAATGACGATATGTTCGTATTGCAAATACTATCGGATCGCTCATGAAGCCTATGACCGGTATTTTGAAAGGTTTGATACTACACGAAAGAAGCGGACCTTCCTGAATGGAGTACCATTGGAATTACAAGATGTCGCATATTACAACATGGTTAAATTCTGCGATTTGCAAGATGAATACGATCTCGACAGTGAAACGGATTTCAACAAATTCGCCTCAGACCATTATGGGGAACTGGGATTGTCGCGGCTGAATGTACTCGCATCGGATTTTGACAGCCCCGGTTGGAGAATCATTGTTTCCAACAGCTACTCAGCGTATGCGGATGTCGCGATAGAAGTCGCCACTGCACTTTACAAGACTGGCGCTCCTTTGGAAATACACGACGCTGCCAAACTTTTACGAATACTCAAGGAGAAGGACCATGTGAAATTGATTCCGTACACATTTCACGACTACATGGGCCATCATGAAGAAGGAACCGTTTATCAACTTCCATGGGAATACGAATGTATGGATAGCGAGGAGAATGTTTTATCATTGAAACAATACCATGACATTATCTCTCTGGCAGAATGGGATGAAATAGAAAAAGTAAACATTGACAAAAACGGGATATAATCCCATAATCATTAGCAACATGGAGATGTGTCAAAACCAAAATGACAGCCCCGAAAAGTTACAAATAGTAATTATAACACGTAAAAGGGTCGTATCAAGCTCTGTATTGAGTAATGATATGACCCTTTCTTTAGTCTTTTAGGATGCTCAAATTTCAGATTATAAGTTCATGTTTTTAAAAACTGAGTTTTGACACACACATGTTATAATTAACTATATAATTAAAAACAAGAGGAATTAATTAAAAAGAAGCGTGTAAAAGGATGAAACTTAACTCTAATTTTATAGCATTCTGCAAGCAGAGCATCGCATTGGAATAACGAATGGCGAAACAGGCGGGAAAACGGTTGAATGAAGCAATGCGCAACAATATCCAAGATATTAATGTATTGGATCGGATTGCAGACCAGCTACTTGACACTATGTCAGGGCTATCAGGTGCGGGAGAACGAACTTATATGAAATATATCAAATACTTGGGAACGTTTAACCCTCAAGCTGCAAAAGAAACAAAAGATGCCTATGAAGATATCATGGGATATAAGATACATGTAGCATACGCAGCGGCACGGTTGGCCAAAGAATTGCACAAAGGACAGGTAGATCAAGCAGGTAAAGATTACATTGAAGAACATTTATCGACTGTCGGACGAAACGGTTTCGACTGGAAAGAAAAAACCGTGGGATTTCTGTTTAATGCAACTGAAGATACAGGTCATACCGTAAAAGAGATCATTAGAAAACTGAAAGCGATACTGGATGACTGGGAGAAGAACAAGGAAAAACATGACTGGATTTATGAATTTGAAGATATCGTAGGATCCTTTCCGAACGAAAAATACCACAAATTAAAAAAGCAAGAATGGGACGAGATTGAAGAGACTCTCGATCTAATGGACTTCCGCACAACTAGCAATCGTGAAACATATATCAATCGTTTCCGCGGACATCGTTTGGCCATCAAAGTCAAATTGAATGACCTTCAGTACAATATGGATATTACCCGCATTCTACACCCGACAGACAAAGACTTAGCGAAGATGGAAAGACATAAGAAAGAATATTATCTGTTATTAAAGATGCTGGCAGATTGAAGTTTTAAGACAATCAAAATTTAACTCGACTTAGTGGCATGAACCTACAAGAACAAAAGATGTAAGGTTTAACCGAGATGATGGAAATCATATATCTATCATGCCACATATGGTAAATCAAAAAAATGAGAAAAGATTGCTTCTAAACGACTCAGAAGACTTGTAAAAACGCAAGTTTGACATATTATGTACATCTATTTTGGAAGTAACTAAGCTTTTGAATGGTAAGCTGTAATAGTCAAGACTTGTTCAGAAAGATGGCCTTTCACTTCAACGTTTCGCTTACTGCAATCAATCTCGCCAAGGGCACTTGCAAAAGAATGAAAATCAAATATTCAATTTCTTCATGCAAGTCGGTAACACACAATGCCAATATGCTTGAACGGCGTGTTCGCCATTCAAGCAGACACGACATTAATTGACAAAACTTTCAAAGAACTACTTTTATTTACCGCAGAACCGCTTAGACTTGGCTAATTTTTAACGAACTATTGAATATATTTTCAATACATTTTTGCGGAATTTTCTCTTGCTCTAGACGTAGGTTGTGAGACTTGATATGATTATACAGTGTGGCTTCCGCAGGGGTAAGATGGAGAGGCTTTGATACATTGCTTGGAGTGCCTTTGTCGCCTTCAAAATAGGTGTCAAAGGTAGCGCGATCCATCAGAAGGCTTTGCGTCTGGGGAAAATAACTGCGGAACTGCGAGAGAATTTCGAAGCCCTGTACATCAATGTCGCCCCAATAGTATAGGGAAGCGTGCCGCATGAATGGAACAGACTTGAGGATGCCAACGGTGAATCCATGCCCCCAAATCAGCAGACTTCCTGCCAACTTGGGAAAAGTCAGGAAGTTGACTTTATTCTCCACCACAAACACCTTCTGCACAGGCAACGATAACGCACAGAACTGACTCTGAGGCATCGTCAGATCGTCTACACCAGAAAAGTATTCACTCGCAATCGATGCTTCCAACACACGAATGCGCACCCATGGCTCATCGTATCGCAATCCAAAGCGCTTTTCGAACTCCTTCTCATCCGAACAGACATGCTCTACAATGACAATATCCAGCAACTCACGAAGCACTCCCTTATTGCGCTCAATGAACTTGGTGTGCACCTCAATAGGCAATTCACGAATGTACAACTCAGGACAAGGATTCGCCACAAAATAGCGCAAAACTTTCAACAAATCAGGCCAAGAGGAAGCATTCTCGATCACCTTAAGTGGATAGCGTTCCACCCATGGACGAAGCTGCGGAAACTCATTAAACAACATCGCCACATCCTTGCGAAACTGTGACACTTCACCACCCTTCAGCAAGAAGCGCTCAACGTCCGATGCACTCCTGAACAACACACGCTCAGGCAGATCCTGTTCGCCCAATGCTTTCGTTTTCACTGTTTTCCACTCAATCGTGTAACCAAAGCCCTTCACCTCTTTCGATTGCGAACGGATGTCCGTTAGTTCGTGCTGATACTCATCCATCGATGCGCTCGCTTTCTTATCGCAAGGAATCACAATTGGTTCAAACTCAGAGCCAGCAACCACTGAACGCAAATAATCCACATACTTGCGTTCTGTCTTCTTACGTATTTCTGCTGCCGTTATCATACCTCCATACTCCTTTCACGTTCTGCCTTAAACTCACTGATAGGCATATTATAGAGTACAGAACGGTCGCCCTTGCGCTCCACATAATGCACATACGAAATATCGTTCTCCACGATGTGGATGTTGTCACTCGGAGTCACCACGAGCAACTGCAGGTGGAGTTGTTTGCAGAGCGAAATCAGATAGCGAGCCTTGTCCTCGTCCTGTGCGCGAAAAGCCTCATCTATGGCAATGAAGCGGAACGAAGAGTCGAGTCCGTTCTTAGTCAAGCCAAACTGATAAGCGATAGCTGACCCCAGGATGGTATATGTCAATTGCGCCTTCTCGCCACCTGACAGCTGTCCCATAGCCTCGTAGGTGTTACGCTTCTGATCATCGTCTTGATAAAACTCCTCCGCCTTATATGTGTACCATCCACGCACGTCCATCACCAACTTTCGCCATGATTCGTCTTGTAAACGAGACATCAGTGGTTCGATATGCTGTTCAAAATGAATCCTGCTGCCATCGATTGTCGAATTCATCTCATGGATGTTCGGGATCGCACTGCTCAGAAGGTCTTGGAACTCCTTCAAATCCACGTTCAATCGTTTGGCTGCGACCAACTGGATATACGTCTTTGGAGCATCCTTGAAATCGATGCCCACAAGATACGAATTCAATTGGTCGATGGTCTTGGTGATAGACTGGCGCCAGTTCTGGAAGAACATATTGAATGCACTGACCTTGTTGATGATATTCTCCTGTAAATACTTGTTGAAGCGCGATTCAAACCCAGGCAGATCTTCGTCCAGCAATCGTTGGTAATAGGTCTGATATTCGCCCACAAACTCCACGGCTTCGGGCAAACGGTTCACGTCCGAACGCCAATCGCGATACTTCGCGGTAATTTCCTCAGTGGGATTCTTGAAGCGATAAATCAGGTTCTTCAAATCGCCACTCTTGCTACCCTTCGTCTCACGTTGTTTCCGCAAAGCGGAATTGATGTCACTCTGTAACGTGTCACGCATTTTGTCCAAACCCACCAATGCCACATTCAGTAAATCTGTGTGTTGCGACTCAAAAGCATCGGTATCAACAACGCCTATTTGAGCCAAAGCCAAAGCACAATCATTGCTCTGTTTCTTGAGTATATTCTCACGATTTTCCAATAATGCTTTGTTACCGATAGCTTCATTAAACTTCTCCTCAAGTGCACCAAGTTCCTTTCTCACCCTCTCCAATTGCCCCTGCAACATCTTCACCTTATCATTGGTCTCCTCCAGTTGTCGCTTCTGTTCTTCCTTTTGCTGAATGACGAGTGCACACGACCACCAGTCGATATCATCAAACTTATCGTATTTATCAAACAGCTTCGAGTAGGTTTCTCGCTTCTCCTGAGCATTCTTTGTATCTGCCTCTATACGACGGACTTTGGTTGCCACCTCCTTTTCATCCTGCTGCAACTGGCGTACTTCCGCCTGTAGCATGGCAATCTTCTCCTTATTGTCCCAGCCCAACACATAGTGTTCCTTGCCTCGTGTCTCTGGTCGGTCGTCTTTCTCATGCTTACCACCTCTCGCCTTTATCAGTCCCTCTTTCGTTACTGCTTTCTCTTGCAGATAGTTGAAGTCCGCAAGCGAATCAACACAACTATAGTTGAACTCAGCAAATAACCTATCCTCAAGCCAATCCAAATACAAGCACTTTGGCTTGTATTCAACCTTACGGAGCAACGAATCCACCTTCAATGTCCTATCCTCAAACTCACGAAGAGGCTCTGTGCCCTCGTATCGCTGATACACGATGCGTCCTCGCAGATTATGACCATTCACATACTCATTCACCTGCTTGTAATACTTCTCTGGCACCACCAATCTCAATGCAAAATTGTGCAGAATACGCTCGATGGCATACTCCCAATCGCACTCAATATCCTTCACACGTATCAGTTCACCGATGAATGGAATCTCTTCGGCGGTTGCACCAACAGCCTTCAGTATCTCATCACGAATCTCAGCCACACGACCAGAGATATTGTTCTTATGCTGCTGCAGATAGCGTATAGTATCCACTCGCTCTGATATCGTGCAGTTGATTTCATCCTGACGGTTTTGTGCCTGACGCTTCTCTTCCATGAGTTGCCTGTCAATCTTTACCTGCAGAGCATCTTTCTCGTGTTTGGCGGTCGCACGATTGGCATCGAATACCTCTGCATCAGGACTTTGTGTCAGCTCCACCGTCTTTGCCAGCTTATCGTATTCTTCGGCTTTGGCCTTGCGGTTATCACGCATCTTCACCTTCTGATTGATTTCCTTCTCAATCTCACGTATCTGCTGACCCACCTCGTCCTTCTCAATAGCCACCGACAAGCGCGTCTGCTCTTGTTCCAGCTCACTCTTCTTCACCTTTAACGCCTTCAACTCATCTTCCAGTTTTCTCAAGTTGCTCTTGCAGCGCGCCAACTCCTCGTTGCACAAATCCACCGTTCGCGCAGCAAACCAATAGGCCACCACACTCTTCTCTTGCTCCAATTCAGCTATGCGCGTGTCTATCGCCATCAGTTCCTTTGCCAATGTATTGATAGGTTCCAGTTGGGCAATCTGCTCCTTCACCTTATCGATATTGGTTTTCGCCTCCATCAGATTTTGGAAGTTGTCCTTTAGTTCCTGGTACTTTTCCTCAGCCGGCATTTCCTCGAGCATATTCGTACGGATGAAACTGTCTAGATCGTCCAACACTTTCACGCCCACTATCTGATTGAAGAGTGTAAGCGCCTTGTCCGAACGCATTCCGAAGAGGGCTATCATCTTCTCGCCATACGCAACCGGGCCGTCAAAAAACTCTATCTTGCGTCTTGTGTCGTTCGTATTGTATTTCTTCGTCAGTCGCTTGCGCCAGTCGCCATGCAGGTCAAACTCCGAAAAGTCGCGCTTTATAGTCAGCGGTTCGCGAGCTATGCCAAACAACACCTTCAGTTCCTCGCCAGTGTAGTAGCGCACCTGAAACAGCGTCACCACACGTTTGTCCACATTGCAGAACGATGCAAGAAGTACCGAACGTGCCCCTTTGTCTCGCAATCTAAGCGTGGTAGTGCTCGCTGCACCCTCCTGCTGCTGATTGCCATAGTTGCCAAAGAAGTACGACTCCTCTGTACGGTTGCCCTTCTTCTCCACACCCGATGATTGGTTGTAGAATCGTTGGCGCTTCAGTGGCACTAGCAGCGTGAGCAGAGCATCTACCAGCGTACTCTTGCCCGATGCGTTGGCACCGGTCAGCAGCGAGTTATTGCCCTGCGTATTCATGCAGTACACCTTTTGGTCGAATGTACCCCAGTTCCACACTTCCAAATAGTCAAGCTTGAAGCCTGCCACTTCCGGACTGGTATTAAAGAGATTCATCTGCTGCATCATAGTCGTTCAGTTTGTTTTTGAATTCCAATAGATCGTCCAGTGTCACCTTCTCCTTGATGATGCGATGTATTTTATAGCGTTTCTCGCCCTCAGCATGCTTTGCTTCCACAAGGAAACCAAAGCTGACGATGCTGTCGATATAGCGGTCAAGGTCTTTCTCAAACTTGGCACGATTGAAGGTGGTGGGCAGGAACAGTTCCGCCTCTTCCTTTATTTCAGTGGCGGTTACATACTTGTACGAAGCCTGCGACTCTGTTGGATTGCTGTCGAAGTCTTCGAGTATCTGCCTCAACACGATGAGTATCACCGACACCTCAAAACCATACAACCTTCTCGACGTCATGTTCAACGTTTTGTCATCGTCCAATTTCAGTTGCTTGACAAAGGCAAAACCCTCATCCTTTTTCACGATGAGTTCCAGCCCCATCACGCTGATATAGTCCAGTATCTCGCTCTGGTAGTCGAGTACATCATTCCACACTACATCGTCTTTCTCTACGATGCCTTTCAGAAGTTTCACCACAGCCCTGCTGTATGGTTGTATATTTGTTGCGTTCATCGTGTTATTATGATTTCGGGAATTGATATCGTTTTGTTTTCTGCAAAAACAATATATTGCTGGCGCTCTTCGTTTACCACAGTCTTATATTCCTTCAGCACGCCAATGTATCCAAACACTTCCGACAGACCTTTCTCCACACCCTCGTTCCGTTCTATCACCTCTGCTAGTGTCGTCTGCTGCCTGTCGTACAGCACCTCGTTAATGCGGTCTCTCAGCACCTGACGATCGATGTGAAACGGATTGTAGAGTTTGCCTATGCGCTCCAAGTCGTCCAGACTCAGTTCAGCTATATCAGGCTTATCCTTATACACAGTCTCTTTTATAGGAGTCAGAGTCAGAGGGCGCTCGACTGGCAGATTGATATCGATAGTTTCATATTCAAGCGAAGCTTCTGGTTTCTCTTTCTGTTTGGTGGCTTCGATGAGCAGTTTCTTTATATCGTTAATCACCTGCTTTGTCACCTCTGCATTCATCTGTCCGTTCTGCCGAATGATGCGACTCAGTTTCTCGCTCATGCGATCGTTGGTTTTCGCCACCTTCTCGCCTGCGTCAAACAGATGCTTTTTCATTTCCCTAAGAAACATGTCATGCGCATCAATGCCTCTATTCTCCAGTGTTTCATAGAGTGCACCAGTCAACTCGTCCCATTCTTTCTGCAGATCGGCCGAGAGCAGGAATTCCCAGAATGCATAGAAACTCTTGCCTTGTTGCGATTGTTTCAGTTCGCCATACGCATCAAAGATGTAGTTCAGCAATACTTTCTTCTCCGCATTGTCTGTCTGGCGCTCGTATATCTCTTTGATAATCCCCTTGAAGTTGTCATCCACCTCCTTGAAATCGCTAAGCAGCTCCTTAGCCAGTTTATTCAAGCTATTGTATCGTGGTTCTATCTGGTAGTCCTCATACACCTCGACCTCTTCGCCCATCTCCAGTCGCTGAATCTGATGCTCTATCTCCATCTTTTTGGCTCGGAGCAGTTCCAGTCGCTTCTCGCGGTCCTCGTTCGAGTATTCCACCAATTCCTTCAGTTGGGCAAACAGCGTCTTGAACTTCGATTCCGTACCGATGTAATCCTCTTTTTTCAAGCTCACCACCCAATCCATCAGTTTGCTTGTGTGCGACGAAATCTCGTATATCACCTCTCCCTCTTCGTTCTGATAGTTGGTCAAGAATCCCTTGTCTGTCCAGTCTTTGATGAGTCGTTTTGCTTTCTGTTCGTTCGACTCCCCTAGTCTTGTCATTTCAAGATTATCCTCCACCAACGCATTTTCCTGCTCATCCAGTCGGTTCTCCAGTAGCATGTGCAAGCGTTCCTGCATTATAGCCGACTGTCCCTCAAACGCCTCAATGACAAAAGACAAGAAGAAATCCACACTTCTTGATTTTATGAGTCGTATGCTTGGTGACTCTCGTAACATTTGTGTTATTTCTTCTACTTGCATGAATGTTATTCGAAGTTATTTTGTTTGAAATCCATCAGTATATTTCTTATATGTTATTGTCACATCTTTGAAGGATAAACGAGCACATCTTCTTCCCCTACTTCTAGCACCTTTGCTATCTGAAGTAGAGTCTCGAGGCTGGATTATGCTGCATTCGTGCACCATTTTAATGCTGTAGCAGGATCCTTTCCTAATTGTTCTACAAGCCACTTGTTTGTGCGCTTCTTCTCTGCCAACATTACTTTGATACGATTTATGTCCTTATCCATGACTATACATTATATATTATTTAGGGCAAAAATATTAAGTGACTATATACTATCTTACAGCAAAACCCTCTATACACGATTATACGATTTATAGAAGGTTTATATTTTCTATATCCTACTGCTTAACAAGGATCACACTTTAAGGCAATATATAGTTACCATATTTTATATATTTCTCAATTGTGTGGCAAAATTACAGAATATTAATGAAAAACGATAAGTTCAGTGATAAAAAGAAAAGATCATACGCTAAATTCTATGACTTTATTCTTCAGCCTTCTCTATTTACAAGCTTTATTTATTATGTGTTTAACAGCAAGCCTTCCTCAACTACCGGAAAATCTGTATAGACATATTTGATTAGGAGGAAACGCCAGTATTAGGAAAACTTCTTCATAAACCTTACCACTTCCGATATCGTAAAAAAGTCAAACTTACCGGTTCTTATCATATAGAATTGCAGAAATATAAATATAGCGTGCCTTATTTAGTATGTAGACTAGTAAAGTACATACAAAGTACTACAAATATTGAGCATCTCATTGACGGATAAAACTCAACTGAGAGACTCCTTTGATAAAACTAAATTTCAAAATGACAAAGAACGATTCGGACCAAATGGGCCAAGTTTATTTAAATTTTAATTTGGACCAATTTTAATGGAACACTAGTGATCCTAAAACTTAATATATATACTAAACCCTTATTTTTCTAATTTTAATTGAGCCTCTTTCTCTTTAATAAGCAATAAAGAAATATCAAATAAGACTTTTATAGTACTATTTAATTCAAGCGAAAAATCTTTAATCAAAGTGGTCATCTTATCAACATCATCATAGTATGAAATAATTTTTCTATCTAATCGTTCCAGTTCCATGTTAGCATCCTTAATCTCTTGCAGAAATAACTTTTTCTTTTCTATATCTACCGCTTGTTTACTTAATTCCAATAAGATATTTTTTCGATGCATATTATTCTCTTTTATTTGAATATCATATCTGTTTTGATTAACACGTTCTATAAAAGAGAGTTCTTGATCCAATAAATCCGATAGTCCAATACGTGCTTTAATCCAGCATTCTTCATAAGTCTTTTCTAAATTTGTTTTCTGGCGTTGTACATCAACTTCAAACACATATCTATACTGCAAAAATCTGTTGCATAGATTCGACCTTTCATTTGACATATTTCTGATTTAGATAATGATATATTCTGATGGTCAAGACCAACAGTAATTCCCATAACATCTACTATATTAAGTAAAGCCAAATTATTTTTTAGACAGTTATTATAATCATCCAACTTTTTAATATTTTGTTGATGAATTAACAGTTTATCTTGTTGCATAATAGCTTTCTCACTATTTCTATTACTATAAATAATAGCAAGATAACCTACTACAACAGCAAAAATTCCACTACTATAACTTCCCCAAAAATTTAACCAAGAATCATTCGAAAGGTTTGTTTTAATAACATTACCATATGTCAACATCGTATTAATGATAAATGCGATAGCAATTCCACTAATTATGATTCCCAAAACAATATATAAATCTTTTTTTCATCAATTCATATTTATTGCAACGATTCACTAACTTTTTTAATCGCCTTATAAATCTCGCTATAAGAATCTCTACCTTTATATTTTTCGGCCAATTCACATGCTTTATCCATTTTTGAGTCTGCAAGCATTTCTTTAACCCATTTATCCTTCTCAAGGTATTTCCGAGTTTTATCATATGTTGGCAGATATTGCTTTAATGCTCTTTCTGTTGCTGCTGAATCTTGGAAATGTCGACATGTATCTTCAAAATGTAGTAAAAACCAATATTCTATTGACTGTAAGCTATCACAAAGAATCACATTAGCATTATTTTCATATTTCTTTTTGAGCGATACCATTTTTTTATTCTCTGCATCAGAACGCCTGCTAACATCAGCATCAAAAACACATATTACAAAGACATCTTCATCCAGAAGTTCCTTTATTTTCTTTTCTATTTTCTCAATACTATTGTTTTCAAATAAACGAGGAGAAATAGAGTATCTATAACCAAGTATTTTTTTCAAATGACTGAAATAGAATAATTCAGTCAAACCCTCACCGACGATATGAATAATCTGTCTGGTCGCTGTATTTTTTCTTGCTTTTCTCATAAAAATACACGATTATAGATTAGGAACTGCACCGAATTTACCGAACTTATATGCCTTTTGGAAAGAACTGATCCTATTCAATCCCTTGAAGTCTGTCAGAGGATACAGTACACTTGATCCATCCGGATTCTTTTCAGTAAACCAAACATTATCTTTTCTAAGCAAATCTTCCTCTCCTAACAGTCCATCATAATGCGTAGTGAGCAACAACTGTGCCTGTTCTGATTCTTTTAGAAAACGTTCAATGATGTATTCTATCAATTTCGGATGAAGAGAAGATTCAATCTCGTCAACTGCGAGAAAAGCATCTTTTTCAAGAATCTTTTGTACTTGAGCAGCCAAGCCAAATGTACGAATAGTACCATCCGATTCAAACAGTTCCGAGAACTCATAATAATCATTGTTACCATACTCAGATGAAACTTTATGCTGATACATAGTATAATTAATCGGCCCTTTATGCGTTTCTTGTTCTTTGGAAGTAATATTTGAAATATTAAAATCTGCTTCCTGCAGATATCTCAAAATATAATCTTTTGCTAACTCATTCTTGATTGATTCTTCGGCATAACGACTTAAAGATGATGCAGGTACAATAGCCGGCATAACCTGATTGATTAGATACTGAAGAACCTTCTCTAGTTCTACAATATGTGTATTCACCTGCATATAGGCAGCAAAAACTGACATATTATGCAAACACTTCAATGTTATTTCCTCTTTGACAGCTTGCGACATCTTGATTTTCTGTCCAAATTTAATAACAGATACGTTATTTTCAGTATTTCTTTCAAATATAGTAGCAGGCTGTTGACTTGGATAATAAATTAAACTTTCCTTTGCTACGTGCCATCTATCTAAAGCTACTGAATAGATATAACAAACAGCTTTCTCCTCATTCTTCAAATAGAACGAAATCGAATATTCAGATAACTGCCTTGAACTTGTTTTATTCAGGAGAAACGGGACTATTTGAATTTGTTCTGCCTTATTAAGTGGAGTATAAGTAATGAATGACTTGATAAAATCACAAACCTTAATAATATTACTCTTACCCGAAGCATTTGCTCCATAAATAACAGCCACTTTCAATAGTCTCACACCGCCACCCAATTCAACAACATGATATGATTCCATATCCTTACTTCTATCAGCTTCAAAACTTAATATAGCCTCGTCTCTAAATGAGAACATGTTCTTAAATCTAATTTCTGCTATCATACAATTTGTTTTTCCACAAATATATAACTAAATATCCATATCCACAAATAAGATTCATCTATTTGCATCATTTCTACAAATATCACAAACTAATATCTATTCTATTAAATTTATTATAACCTTAGGCAATATCAATCATTTAAAAATCTTGGATCACAACAAGGAAAAGGTAAGTATACCTACAGAAGAAGCCATGAAGATGACTATCTATGTACAGAAGCAGAAATAAGACGTATGTTTGCTGATGCTAATCACCACAGGGGTTCTAATGTAAGGTGGACACACCGTATCTATCCGGACAGAAATGTGGGAAGCAAACCTCTATCATTTCTATATAAAAGTATATAATAAATTATGATCCGGTGACAACATTGGCATAACATGACGGGACATGGAAACATTTTTCCGGTATGGCAATAAGATACGGGGATTCCGTTATAAAAAAGGCCCTTATTTTATTATGTTATTATGTCATTCTGAAATTGGGTGGGCCGTTCGTGTACCGGTGGAACGGCCGTTCCCGTAATGACGGCACATCCCGTACTGATATCATTATCCTCCGGCAATGCCGCTTCCCGGTCTTGCCGAAGTGACCTTATGCCGGCCGGTGACAACCGCATGTCCGTGCGTAAACATGGCGGCTCATAAAAACAGGCACATCCCCCGGGCTCCTGTCCCGTCGGATGCGCCTGTTTCCGTTATGTCATATATAGCCGGACTCCTCCGGCCCATGCCTCTATCTCAGTATCGGGTTCGAGAGCAGTATCTTGTAATAGGCCACCCCGCCAATCTCCACCGGCATCCTCGCCATCATGAACTGCACGCTCTTCCTCTCCACCTTCGCCTGCCGCATGAGCCTCTGCACGATAAACCCCGCCGAGAACCTTGCGTATCTTTTGTCCTTCCAGACGATGAACCCCTCGCTGTCGTCGGCCCGGCAGATATACCAGTCACCCGTCTCGTCGTCGTGGGCGAAGTTCACCCGTCCGCCGCCGAGGATTCCCAATTCGATTGACATCGTCTTTGACAGATAGACGGTTCCCCTGCTGTCAAGGTTGATGGTCCGCTTTCCCTTGTATGTGACTTCCTGCGGACGGGAGTTTTCCCTGTTGTATACTATCAGTGCCATAACTTTCTTACTTTTCCGTTAAACGATTTTTTCAATACATGAAGCTTTCCACCGCCAGCATCTGGCTTCTCCATGCGAAACCGCTGTGGGTACGTACCGCGTCCACTATCCTGTATACTTTCTGCGATATGGCCGATGCCGATACGCCCATGCATTCCGCCAGTGCCTTGAACGAGAATTGCGCCTCATAGAACCGGAGCATGAACATCCGGCCTTACGAAACGCAGTATGTCCTTAACCAGCCTCTCGCACCCGTTCAGGTCATCCTCGGAAAGGAATTCTGCCTCCTCGCCACATCGGAGGAAGAAATCATCTTCAGGGTGTGCATACCGGTTCTCCCTTTTAATCTTTACCAGGGCCGCCTTTTTGTAGCATCCGATGAAATACGCGTCATAGTCCGTTATGTCCTTTCCGGGAACCAGCACCTGCCTTCTTACGAAAAGGTAGGTGTCATGGAAATTGTCCTCGTCCAGCATTCCGTACCGGCGTAACGTCCCTCTCAATCTGTCATAGGATTTTGTGAACCACTCGTTGAACAGTCTTTCCTTTTCTGCGCTCTTGTCTGCCATAGCCTTATATTTTTTTGAGTTATACATGGCCTACACGGGTAGGCATTCTTATTTCTTGTGCTTCCTCCAGTTTGTTTTTCGGCGGTCTCCGGCAAGGCTTGCCGTGAAAAAATACGCTCACGCGAAGCGTGAGGAAGATTTTTTCACGTGCAACCAGCCCGAAGGGCCGCCTTGCGGGACCGGCCTGAAAAACAACTATTTTTGCCGCAAGAAATGAGGATGACGGATTCCTTCTGTTTACTGCCTGTCCGGTGAAAATTTAAAATTCCATGCAGTTTTTCTGTCTTCGGTATGTTTGGAGAAATATTCAAGGATATGAAAAGAGAACGGCAATATGTGATATTGCAGAAGGAGCGGATATGGGATTGGAAACAGGAAGCGTGCCCGGGCTTTCATGCAGCTTATACGGAAGTGTTGATTTTGAGGAGGATTACAGGGAAGTGACAGGAAGGTCGGCTGTTGGAAAAATGCGTGTGCGTTGCCCCTTCCGGAATACGGAGTCCTTTAAATCATGAACTTTATTCAGGAGTGCGTCTCGATATTTGCCTGAGACAAAATTATAAGTCGCCCATTCATGGATAAGTATTTGGAATATATCAACGACATGCTACGATGCGATAAAGAGAATCGGAACGGCAGACTGAAACTCGCAATCTGCTGATAATGCGGACTATTCTAAAACAAGTGTGGAAAACTTGAAGACATCCGACGGAAAACCTTGGAAAAAGAAGAACCGGACAAAGTCTCCGCCTTCAAAATAATGCTCTATTATGCCACAGGTGCGGCATTACTTGTCATTCCGGATTGGCTGCCCATGAAATGTAACGATAAATCCACCGCCCGCCATCAAGAAAACGGCCGGTGTCATATGGCAGGCAATCGTAGCGACAGCCCGTCTTTGGAACCCGTTGTCACCTCAAAGGATTTTACTGAATATTATGTCAGTCCTTTTTCAAATCAAAATACAGCAGACGGGTTTTCAAAGGTTCATCTTGCGGAATATCATAATATTGCTTTTCTATCACG
>ERZ894240.356-NODE-356-length-52784-cov-53.152914_pt1 | contig 52784 bp, 50 predicted proteins | sample MGYA00380298_ERZ894240 | MGnify/ENA primary metagenome ERZ894240 (study PRJEB32331, sample SAMN06328419) | human gut metagenome | biome: human gut microbiome; feature: stool | host: Homo sapiens | collected 2014-06-27 ... | reverse complement strand
CAATGGCAATAAAATACTGGCTACCATCTTGCTGTATCTCATAAGTAGCGGGTGATGCCTGTTTAGTGGTTTCCGATACATATATAATAGATAAAAGATACTCTTTATCGTTCCGGTAGATGATAACCGTAGGATTCAGATTAATGCTTTCCCATGTGCCGACAATAGAAAACAGATTAAAGGACGGGTAATCTTCTTTAGTTCTTTTCATAAGGGATGATTTGTTTGGGTGATTGGCAAGGTGGAAAGAAAGAAGTAGTATGAATAATGGAAACGAAAAGAAATCACAACGCAATTTGTTGGTAATTAGCTATTTTTCTATATTCTTCCACCTGAGAAAAAAGCAAAAAAGCGAGGCTTGTAGAGGATATTCAGTTACCAAATCGTTAGCAGGGCTGTTACCGGCAGGGATAAGGTAACGAAGAGCGGATCAAATAATTTAAAACAGCGATATATTACACTGATTGTCATAGTTTTGCATATCGAAGAACGCTTATAAAACAGGTAAATTTGCCATTAAAATTATGAGCGTTATGAAAGTAGAAAAATTCAAGGTTTTGCTCTACCTCAAAAAGAGCGGACTGGACAAGTCGGGCAAAGCCCCGATAATGGGACGCATCACCGTTAACCGAACGATGGCGCAGTTCAGCTGCAAACTCTCCTGCACTCCCGGCCTGTGGAATCCCCGTGAAAGCCGTCTGAACGGCAAGAGCAAGGAGGCAGTGGAAGTCAACGCAAAAATCGACAAGCTGCTGTTGGCTGTAAACTCTGCGTTCGACTCCCTTTTGGAACGAAAGACCGATTTCGATGCGACGGCAGTCAAGGAAGCCTTTCAAGGTAGCAAGGACACGCGGATGACACTGTTCAAACTCTTCGACAGGCATATCGAGGAAATCAGGGCACGTGTGGGCATCAATGTGTCTCACCGCACCTTGCCCAACTACCTTTACACCCGCAACCGTCTCGCAGATTTCGTCAGCGGCAGGTTCAAGGTATCCGACTTGGCTTTCTGCCAGCTCAACGAGCAGTTCATCCGGGAATTTCAGGAGTTTGTCGTGATAGAGAAAGGTCTGGGCGTCCAGACAGTGCGCCATTACCTGGCTATCCTGAAGAAGGTCTGCCGCATAGCCTTCAAGGAGGGATATTCAGACAAATATTATTTTGAACACTACAAATTACCCAAGCAGAAGGAAACAGCTCCAAGAGCGTTAAGCAAGGAGGATTTCGAGAAGATACGGGATATAGAGCTTACCGGATGCCGCTCGGAACACTCCATTGTCAGGGACATGTTCCTTTTCGCCTGTTATGCCGGGACCTCGTACGTGGATGTCGTAGCTATTACGCCCGATAATCTCTCAAGGGACGATAACGGTGCGCTATGGCTGAAATACCGTAGGGGGAAGAACGGCCAACTGAGCCGGGTGAAACTGCTGCCCGAAGTGGTAGCCCTTATCGAGAAATACCGTGACGAAACACGGGCCACATTGTTTCCCGTAATTCCGTACCAAACCCTGAAATGGTGCCTGACGAGCATCAAAATAAAAGCCGATATCAAGGGACGTTTGTCCTACCACATGGGGCGGCACTCGTTCTCGACCCTCATGACCCTCGAAAACGGCGTACCTATCGAGACTGTCAGCAAGATGTTAGGTCACGCGGATATAAGGACCACCCAGGTGTACGCCCGTGTAACCCCTAAGAAACTTTTCGAGGACATGGACAAATACATCGAGGCGACAAAGGATCTGAAACTTGTTCTCTAACCCTTAAAAACGATTCAATCATGCGAAGTACATTTTCAATTTTATACTATATTAACCGTAGTAAGGTTAAAACGGACGGAACTACCGCTATTATGTGCCGTATCACCATTGACGGCAAGAACAGCGTGTTTGCCACGGGTTGCTACTGCAATCCCAAAGACTGGAAAGCCAAGACCGGAGAGGTCAGGGATGCAAGGACGAATAACCTCCTTGAAGCACTCCGCTCCAGAATAGAGACCTCATATGACAAGCTGTTGAAGGATGCTGGCATGGTCACGGCAGAAATGCTGAAGAACGAGATTACCTGCGTGGCAACCGTTCCGGTCACATTGCTGAAAGCCGGGGAAGAGGAACGGGAAAAGTTGAGAATCCGTTCCGAAGTGATAAATTCCACTTCCTCTTACCGCCAGTCCAAATCCTCACAGTCATACCTGCACGAGTACCTGCTGTCGCTGGGTATGCGGGACATCGCCTTTGAGGATATTACCGAAGACTTCGGCTGGGGCTATAAGCTCTACCTGAAATCCAAAGATTGCGGGGCGGGACATATCAACCACTGTCTTACATGGCTGAACAGGCTTGTCTATATTGCCGTGGACAGGGAGGTTATCCGCTTCAACCCGCTTGCCGACGTCCCATACGAAAGGAAGCCCGACTATAAGCTGAAGCATATCAGCAGAGCGGAACTTCAACGGATCATGGAACAGCCCATGCCGGAGAAGTTGCAGGAGCTTACCCGTAGGGCGTTCATCTTTTCAGCCTTCACGGGGCTGTCCTATGTCGATGTAAAACGGCTTTACCCCTCGCATATCGGAACAACCGCGGACGGAAGACGCTTCATCCGTATCAACAGGAAGAAAACCGATGTCGAGTCCTTTATACCGTTACACCCCGTAGCCGAACAAATTTTGTCGCTGTACAATACAACCGATGACGGCAGACCGGTATTCCCTCTACCCAACCGGAACAGGCTTTGGTACTGCATCCACGAGATAGGGATATTGGCAGGTGTGAAAGAGAATCTCAGCTACCACGCGAGCAGGCATTCGTTCGGAACCTTGACGCTTTCGGCAGGTGTGCCGATCGAGAGCATCAGCAAGATGATGGGGCACACGAACATCAGGACCACGCAAGGCTATGCCAAAGTGACCGATGATAAAATCTCCGAGGATATGGACAAGCTGATGGCAAGGAGAAGTGGGAACGGCACGTACTCCAAATAGGATCACCATTTCGCAGCCGCCTGTTCCCTCACCGTCCATGGAAGTTAGCACAGACTTTTCTGAAAGTGGAAAGGTCGGGCAGCTGCGCCGTTTCGGGCTGAATCTTCCTTTGCGAGCAAAGGGTATTCAGCCCGAAAACCTTTCCCCTTTCACGTCTGTGCAATGGACGCCGACGGCAGCGGAAACAAGCGACCGACGGAAAAGTCGGAACAAAAGACAAAAGAGGAACAGCATACAGCCAGTAGATTGCTGCCGGTCCGTATGCTGTCCAGATATTCTATGGGAGGGATGTTTTTTGAAGGCTGGATGAAGCGGGCAGGCGGCAAACTGCGCTCCCTCCAGAAAAAATCAATCCGTTTTTTCGACCACTTGCCAATATCCGTCCTTGTCCAGTCCGACACGCTTCGTCACTTTGTCGGCATTCAGCCAGGCTATCTGCTTTCCTACAACATTGTTCGGCAAAAGCTGCTGCACTTGGTGTGTTGTCCTTAAAAAGCATAGTGAATGATTTTCTCCCTACTTTTTATTTCTTCTTCTCTTTTGTCGATTTCTCCTTACTTCTTGAGTTTTCATACTTCTTCTCTCCATTGTTGTAAATGATATCCAAAAGTTCGTTTGCAAGTTTGATGTCTGTAATTTTTATAATACTATCATCTTCTATTGGATAGCCAAGAATATTGACGCTACCGTACCAAATAGTAGATTTGTCTATGGCACATGAGCATAACGATAATTTGGGTACGATCTTTATGGATAATCCCTGGCTTTTGAGAAAATCTCAAAACTATCAATACCTCTCAAAATAATCTAAACAAGCAAGTATATTTGCTTTTGTTGCATATTTCGTAATTTTATTACGATAATATGGATTATAATTTATTATATAGAATTTTATTCTTACCTTTGTGCTATATAACAGATAAATTTAACAATTATGATAGCAGAGTTCAGCATTGAGAATTTTTTCTCCATTAAATCGGCTCAGAAAATCAGTTTTGAGCCATCAGTAGATACTTTTATGTCTGATGAATATTCGTATGAAGTTAAAGAAGGGGTAAGATTGCTGAAAGTGGGCATTATCTATGGTGCCAATGCTTCTGGAAAAACAAACATATTGAATGCCATCGAATTCTTCAAGATATTGGTTTTGAGAATGCCTAAAGACCGTAATGAGAAAACAGGGGTGGTTCCTTTCATGCTGGACGATATTTCGAGGAATGAAACGACAAAGTTGTCTATGGCGTTCTATATCAATCAATCGAAGTATATCCTTAGTTTTGAGTTGGATGCCAAGCATATCTATTCCGAGACATTGATTGTTTATGATTCAATTCGCCCTACCAAGCTGTATAACCGAAGTTATGACGATTCAACGGATTCCACGACCATCGACTTTGGCGTAAATCTAAAAATGACAAAGAAAAGCCAAGATGTGATTTCCGGAAATACTATCAATAATTGCAGTGTGCTTGCTGCATTTGGCAAAAGCAATGTGGAACGCACTAAGCTGAATGATGTGTACGACTATTTTGCCAAACAAGTAAAGGATGTGTTGGCTCCCGGTATGCTGCTTTCGGGATATGTCAAATCAAGATTGGATAAAGACGAAACAGGAGATTTGAAGAAATTCATTTTAAACTTCCTGAAAGCGTCCGATTTCAACATAGAAGATGTTGTATTGCACGAAGAGGAAGAACTGATTACTCCTGAATTGGAACAATTAATTCAGAATGCCCCTATTGATAAAGATGCAAAGGCAGAAATGCTAAGAAAGGGCAAAATTACAAATACGGAACTGACCTTCAAGCATAAAGTAGGCGATAAAGTCTATGATTTGTCGGAAGAATACGAATCCAATGGCACCATGAGGTTCTTGGGAATGGCGGTGATACTGAATTTTCTGTTAAAGACCAATCGATTTGTGTCTATTGATGAAGTGGAGACAAGCATTCACTATGAGCTGTTAGCTTATTTCATAAAAGTATTCTTGGCGAACAGTAACAGAACATCCCAAATGCTCCTAACAACGCACGACATCAATCTTCTCAACGAGGATTTCATTCGCCGTGATACGATATGGTTCACTGATAAAGACGAACTTGGCGAAACAAAAATAGTGCGTCTTTCTTCTCTTGGACTGCACAAGAATCTATCTCCGTATAATGCCTACAAGCAAGGAAAATTGGTAAAGTTGCCGTTCTTGGGTAGCCAGTATATTAACCTAAACGACTAATGATATGGGGCGGATAGTAACAAAGAGTATCGCCATTATTGGCGAGGGAGAAACAGAATGGTTCTATTTCGATTCTCTGAGGATTGCGTGTCGCTATCCCTTCAAGGTCGCTCCTGATTTTCCACAGCACAGTGACATCAATCATATTCTGAAACTGATAGAGTCCTATTTGAACAAGCAATATGATTATATCGTATGCTTGTTTGATATGGACAGGCTATATAAATATTCTTCTGAAATGCAACTGTATCAGCGAGCAAAGAAGGAGTATGGCAAGAAGAAGTATGTAGGAAAGGTGATGTTCGTAGAAACGAATCCTTGCACGGAATTTTGGTTTCTACTGCATTTCTTGCCTAATGTGGTTTGTCGGCGATATGATAGTTACGAACAACTGCTTCCCGAATTGCAGAAATATATGCCTGGCTATGAAAAGACAAAACGATATTTCATACGCACCAACCTCTATAAATACTTGACAGAGAATGGAGACTTGGAACGGGCAATGTCAAATTCAGAAAAGTTGTGCAAACTCTGCAAGGAATCACCGGAGGATTTGAAGGCGTACTCGGAGGTACATAAGGTGATGAGGTTGCTCAACGAAATATAGTTTTAGACAAAAAGTAAGTAACATATGAAAATACAATCAGTTCATATCAGAAATTATCGGAAATTGAAGAATTGTCATATAGACTTTGGCGAGAAGAAAACAGTTTTAGTTGGTGCTAACAACAGTGGTAAAACCTCGGCTATCAGTGCTATTGTTTGGTTCCTTAAGAACACAGAGAGATTCACTCTAAAGGAGTTCACCGTAACTAATTGGGCCTTAATTAATACAATAGGCGAAAAATGGTTGGAAAAGGATTCTGTAGATGACGCATTATTGAGTTCCCATCAATGGGATAACATCGTACCATCAATGGATGTCTGGATAAATGTAGAAAATGGGGAACAGTATCGAGTGAATCACTTGATACCATCACTTAGCACTTGGGATGGTAAAAAAGTAGGGGTTCGAGGGCAATATGTCCCTAAAGATGTTACAAAACTCTACACTGCTTACAAAGAAGCAAAGACAAAAGCGAGATCTTTAGAAGCTACTGAGGAATGGAAGGAGGCAGACTCTCCAGAATTATATCCCAAAAATTTATGCGACTTTTTGGGTAAAGGCTCAAACCTTAGAGAGTATTTCGATGTGAAATACTACATCATAGATCCGGCTCTTGATCCTGATGACGAAGACGAAGTGCAAACAACGCCAGACAATGAGCTGGGCTATAATCCACTTGACGGACTAATCAAAGTGGATACTATACTGGCATCAAGAGATTTTTCTGATCCGGAAGGACAAACAGATAGTGAGATAGATACGTTGTCAAAACAGTTCCAACAGTACTATAAGAGCAGTGGTCAAGAAGATGAGGAGCTGACTTGTGAAGGGTTGAAACTCCTTGGAGGTATCGTAACAGCGAACAAAACATACGATGAAAAATTAAGAAAGACTTTTGAGGTTCCTGTTGGCGAATTGAAGAACATCAATTACCCTGGCTTCCAGAATCCAGAGATAAAAATACGAAGTAAGATTCAGATTGAGGAATCCATAAAACATGACTCAGCAGTTCAATTCGCCATTCAAGGTATGGAGGAATTGGTACTCCCTGAGAAGTACAATGGGCTTGGTTATAGAAATCTCATCTCTATTTATTTGAAATTGATTGACTTCAGAGAAAAGTGGCTGAAGGAATTAAGTGAAGGAAAGAATATTGAACCTATTCATTTAGTGTTTGTAGAAGAACCAGAAGCGCATCTACATGCCCAAGCACAACAGGTATTTGTAAAGAAAGCTTTTGAAGCCTTGTGCAACAACAAACTAATTGAAGAAAATCCTTGGCTAAGTACACAACTTGTGTTAAGTACGCATTCAAATCATGTTGTCAACGAACTTGACTTGAACTGTATGCGCTACTTCAAACGAGTGATAGATGTTGGCGAAAAGATACCTGTTTCAAAAGTTGTGAACTTATCTAGTACATTCGGAACAGACGATGAAACAAAGCAATTTGTAACGAGATATATACGTTTAACTCACTGCGATATATTCTTTTCGGATGCTGTTGTTTTGGTTGAAGGTCCTGCGGAAAAGATACTTGTTCCTAGCTTTCTCGTAAAAGCCGGATTAGATTCTTATTATATATCTGTTATAGAGGTGAACGGCCGCCATGCACATAGTTTCCGTAAACTAATTGAAAAAATTGGAATTGCAGCCTTGATTGTGACGGATATAGATGCGACTGACACAAAAGTAGGAGAAGACGGAAAAGAAATACATCCATCCGTGATTACAGCCAAAGGAAATGGTTATAAGACAGGTAATCCTTCCATTAAAAGCTGGCTTTCAGGAAAAGAACAAATAGACGATTTGTTGGCACTGGATGAAAAAGAAAAACTTGTAAATAATGTAAGAATAGCATTCCAAACACCAGTAAACGTCAAGTGGGATAAGAATAAAGATGAATTGACAGAAGTATGTCCCTATACATTTGAAGATGCATTGATATTTACTAATCTTGAATTATTCCGACGGGAAGGGTTAAAGAAAATGGGTGCTATTACCACAATAGCGAATCTGTTGAAACATAGTAATTCTGCCAATGAATTACAAAATAAGATATTTAAAAAATTGGAAAGCAAAAGTGGTTTTCAGAAAGCTGATTTTGCTATTTCTCTGCTTTATAAAGACGATTTTGTCGATTTAGTTGCCCCAGTATATATTCAGGAAGGGCTTGAATGGATGAAGTCATATTTGGATTCTAATGGGAACAGAAATGGAGAATAATATAGATTTTCAAGTAGATGAGACACTAGAAAAGTGTATTCTTTCAACACCGCGTAAAAGTTTCTTTCTTTTTGCTGGAGCTGGTTCAGGAAAGACTTACTCTTTGGTTCTTCTTTTGAAAAAAATACGTAATAGTATTGGTAAAGAACTTCTGTTGCAAGGAAAGAATGTAGCTGTTATTACTTTTACGAATGCTGCGACAGACGAAATTATCAATCGTTTGGATTATAGTTCCATTTTTCAGATATCAACGATTCATAGTTTTGTCTGGGATGTTATCAAATACTATCAAACAGATATTAAGAGGCTATATTGCCAATATATTATCGAAGACATAGAAGCGTTGAACAAGAAGATGGATGAAACAAAAAACAAGACAACAAAAACTTATTTTTCCAATGTAGAAAAGTTTAATCATCAGAAAGAACGATTAGCAAAAGCACAGACGATAGAAAAGTTCGTGTATAATCCTAATGGCAGTAATCCTGAGTATAATGCATTGAAGCATACTGAGGTTATTAAAATATCAGCTCAAATGATTATTGAGAACAAAATGTTACAGCGAATCATTGCACAACAATATCCGATACTATTGATTGATGAGAGTCAAGACACGAAGAAAGAACTAATTGATGCTTTCTTTGAAATTCAAAGGAATTTTGCTAATATTTTTACCTTAGGTTTACTTGGAGACCAGAAACAGCGAATTTATGCTGACGGGAAAGAGAACATAGAAGGTTTCATTCCTGCTGGTTGGGAGAAGCCGATAAAGAAGATGAATTATCGCAGTGCTAAGCGAATAATCCAGTTGGCAAACATTATTGGTAAGGATATTGATCTTCATGCGGAACAAAGTCCGCGTGAAGACGCTAATAATGGTTTTGTTAGGCTTTTTGTCGTGCAACAACGTGATGGTCTAAATAAAGATGAAATAGAACAAAACGTGATGAGGATTATGAGTGAGCAAACCAAAGATGAAAAATGGACGGCCATAGGTGCTGAAGTAAAAGTCCTGACATTGGAACACATGATGGCCGCACGAAGATTAGGGTTTTCTAGTTTTTTTGCTCCATTTTATAAAGTTTCAAAATATCAAATGACCTTCCTTCAAGGTTCTGTCTCAGAAATAGAATTTTTCACTAAGGAAGTGCTTCCTATTGCAAACTCCATGAAAGAAGATGGACGGATTGCTTTAGAAATTTTGAAAGAATACTCGCCATTATTGAGCAGACAGAATACAGAGAAGCCATATGAACTTTATTTGAAGTGCAGAGAAGAAGCTATAAAGGTTGCTAATTTTGTAAATAAGAATAGTACTATCCGTGTCGTAGTAGATGAAATTATAAAATCTCAGCTATTAACTGTACCGGATGTTGTAAGACAAGCGTGTATGTTAAAACCATCAGACATAGAAGATGATAGCGTAGAAGAAGAACTACGTGCTTGGGTGGAAGTAATGGATCTGCCAATCGACATGGTACGCCGCTATGATGATTATGTGAACCACCGTTCACAATTTGATACACATCAAGGGGTTAAAGGTCTTGAATTTGAACGAGTAATAGTTATTATAGATGATTCTGAAGCGAAAGGATTCTTGTTTAGTTATGACAAACTGTTTGGTATTAAGGATTTATCTGAAGCAGATTTAAAAAATAAAGATAATGGCAAGGAAACCTCCATTGAACGTACTCAAAGATTATTTTATGTTACATGTACCAGAGCAAAGAACTCATTAGCAGTTGTGATGTATACAAATAATCCAGAGGGGGTAAAAACTGAAGCTATCAGAAAAGGATGGTTTGAAGAAAATGAAATTGTTGTAATGTAATATACCGATATTACCCAATATACATTAAGGAGGCTGTGGGTAGTGTAAACTGAACTGTATTAAGCTCAATTTTGTTCGGTCGTTATTGGCATCCATGGACGCCAATAACGACTGTTAATTTGTCACTGAACACAACTTTACAAAATTTAATTTCATCCATTCAGACGGTACGCCTCCTTGTACCCGTCCATCAAGACACGCTCTATTTCGGAAGCCCTGTACAGAATCCTGCCGCCTATCTGGATATAGGGCAGTATGCCGTTGTTTCGGTAATCCTGAAGGCTCCTGCGGCTAACCTTCAGTCTGACGGCCAGTTCCTTGTCGGTGTAATAGCGTTCCCCGTCCAGGGACGGCTTGTTGTTTTCACGTATTTTCTCCACCTTTTTAGAAAGGTCTTCCAGCGACGAGAAAAAGGCTCTCACGCGCGTGTCGTTTTCCGGTGTCAGCAGCCGGATGTTGTCGTTGTCAGTCATAAGTATGCTACTTTAGGTTGTTAATATTACATTCTTTTCCCTTATCAACGGCCATACGCCGTTTCATTCCCACCACGGGAAAGACGGCCTTCACGTCTTCCGGTCTGTAGTACACCTTATGACTTATCTTGGTGTAAGCCAGCGTTCCGTTCTCCCGCATCGTCTGCAAGGTTCTCGGGCTGACGCAGAGCAGCCTGCACACGTCATCGCTGTCAAGCCACTCCCTTTCTCCTAAATCCTCATGCTCCCGGCAGAGACGCTCCACCTTTTCCGCAAAAAATTCGAACCCCGAAAGCATCCTCTCGAAAGTTGCCTTCTCTATGACCACTACTTCCATAATTCCTAAATTTTAAGTTTGACATTTGTTTTTACTATAGCCGGAACGGCGGACAGATGATACCGGAAAGGATTTCTGGTGTCCGTAAAAGCGTTCCGGAAGCGAAGAAAATAAAAAAAATCAAGACGGGCTGCCAACCGGACGAGAGGTGTCACCGGCAGACATCCCTTTTCACCGCCAGAGGATAATTACGGATGGTAAGAAGCGGAAAAGGACACACTTATTTCTTTGAAGCAAAGGTAGCCGTTCCCCACCGGAGCGCAAGGCCGGGCCCTGCGGGTCGGCGGGGAAAAATCATCCTCACGCTCTGCGCTCCGGTATTTTTTCCTGCCGAGCCTTGACGCCTTTCCGGTGGGAGAACGGCTGTAAGGCATACAAAGAAACAAGAGTGCCCGTACCACGGGCCGGATGTCTAACAGATAAAAGCAAAAGGATATGGCAACAAAAGACGTGAAAGAATTCAACGGATGGTTTAACCGTTCATACGCGAGATTGAAGGAGAGACTCTCCATCTATGGAAAAATCGACGAGGACGCGTTCCATGACGCATATCTGGCTGTCAGGAAGCAGATAATGTTCTCAAGTGTCGGGATAGAAGATCCGGAGTCCTATTTCTTCGGATGCTACCGGAGAATCCTACAGTCGGGCGCAAGGGATGAAAGCCGTTACGACAGCCCCGGAGACGAGTATTTCGCAAGACTGGGTGAGACGGACTGCGCGGAAGAGACAGAGGAACGGGAAGAGATGCTTACCGGATGCGACAGGCTGGTAAGGGACATACAGAAGTTCCTCAGGCGGCATTTCTCCTATGAGGATTACAGGATATTCATGCTGCGGTTCTACGAGACCGGAAGCTCGTTCCGCACCATAGCCAGGCACATGGGCGAGAAGACCTCGGTGGTGACACGCAGGGCACAGGCGATGATGGAATCCGTTCGGACAAACCGGAAGTTCATCGCCCAAAGAAGATTGATCATGGCCGGCGAGGCGGCATAAAAGACAATAAATGTATCACTCAAAACATAATCGATTATGAAACTGACAGTTTATGACAAGAGCAATTCCCATCCGGCACTGACCTACAAGGGCAAACGGATCATCACGGTATGCCGCGATGGCAGCATGTACCTGAGCAGGATTTTCAGCAGGGAGCTGAGCCTGCACGCCGGCAACAGGCTATGCATCGCAAGGGATGACGACAGGCCGAAAGACTGGTACATGTTCGTCTCGGATGACGAGAACGGATTCACGATATGGAACGATCCGCGTTGCGCCCGCTTCTCGAACAGCTTCATCGCCGGCATGATACTCGATGCCGCGAAGGTCGAGAAATGCGCCGGTTTCATGGTGGCGAAAGAGCCGGTGAATATAGATGGCAGGCTATGCTACCGGATAATACTCGACAACCCGATACCGAAAGGGCTGAGAACCACCGGTACGAGATAAGCCCGGTACCGGGAAGAAACGAGGGAGATCCGGAGGAAGGAAGAGATTCCAGCCTCCGGGTGTCCCTTTTTTCATGCGGCCACACGCAGAATCACAACGGTTTCAGGTTGATACGGCTGCCGTAGATGGCGTTCAGCTCGTCACGGTACTGTTCCAGATGGGCCGAGAGGATATTGTCGATATAGCAGGAGATGCTGAGTGTGGGCGCTATCACGGAAAGCAGGGTGCGTACCCGTTCATAGTTCTCGCTGCTGACATAGGTCTGCCGGCGCTCTTTCACAACGTTGTTGCCAAACAGATGTTCGGGATACTCCTGAAGACTGTTCTTTTTCCGGCGTGTTTTCTCCCGAAGGACCGGGGACGGCGTTTCTTCCTCATTGCCGGACACATCGGAACCGGGAGCTTCCACCTTGTCGGGTTCGGCAGGAATCCCGGAACGGCTTTCCGTTTCCGGTTCCTTGCCATCTTCTTTTTGGGAGCCGGCAGCGTTGTTCCCATAACGATTTTCCAGGACGGAGGCGGGAATATCCCCGGCCATTACGCGGCGTATCTGCTCCTCGTCGATTTTAACTTCCTTTCTCTTTACCATAATTCCATATTTTAGATAGTTAGACAATTTTTCCGGCAGTCCTGCACTTTCCTCACCTCGTGAATGTAAGAATACCACCCTTATCACATGTTTGCATTATCTGGCGGGTATGTGCATCCGCCCGGCAAGTCGGTCATGTATCCAATCCCCCACGTGTCCAGTCTGACATTAAGCCGGTCACGCATTCACACATGGGGGAACGGTTGCCTTATTATGTTCTTACATATCCCCGTTCACCCGTTACCGGACGGTTTGCGGCAACCATACACCATGTACCTGACGCACACTTGGATGATTGAACTGCCGAACACATGCTGACATGCGGCAAAATAACGATAATTTTTCCGGATTGGCACTATCATGGCGGTCTGCTGACGGTCTGTGACACTGTATGTCATCCTGTTACACCGCCCAAGTACCCCGGTGGCTCCGGTTTTGGGTATTCAAAAAATGATAAAGATGGCAGCGGAAGGATTTTATAGACGGGAAGTGGATAAGATGCCATATTTTGATTTTTCGACAGAAAAATTCATGTTCAAACGAACATGGCAAGTTGTGTTTTGGGTAACAAGAAATGTGATTGTAATCTATTGAATAATAGATTTTTGAAGAAGAAGAGTATAACAATGGATAACGATATAGAAACGAGCGAACTTCTTTAGCTTGCTGTGTTTTTCCATTGTTTCAAATAACTCTACTACAAAGATAATCATTCTTATAAATATTAATCCATTTATGCGTATCTTTGTTGAAAACAAGATAGTTATATGGCTAATTTCAATTTATATATAGAACAACTTGATTATAATCCGATAATAGACTTAATAAAAGAGAATGGAGAGCAACGTATATTAAAAAAACGGGAATATTTTGTGCGACAACACGAAACATCCCGATATGTTGCATGGGTTAAAAGTGGAGTATTTCATTATACGTGTATTGGAGATGATGGTTGTGAACACATTGTAGGATATTCTTTTGAAAATGAATTTATCTGTGATTACTCTTCTCTTGTAAAACGAGGGCAGTCGTTGGTTAATATAATAGCACTAACAGATTGTACAATTTATGTGCTATCCTATAAGGACTTGCTCGAATATTATGAGAATGATATAGATACTCAACGTATCGGAAGATTAGCAGCAGAGGCATTATTTGAGATGATATATAAACGCTTATTGGATTTTTACTGTGATACGCCTGAACAACGCTATGTAAAGTTGATGAAACGTTGTCCAGACTTAAAATCAATAGTTCCTCTGAAGGACATTGCATCCTTTCTTAATGTCACCCCCGAAACGGTAAGCCATATCCGGAGAAAATTACGGCAAAAATGAAACTCTTGAAATAGTTCAAGGATTTTCCGCTTCAAATTGTAGAACTTTGCCCTTTTCATAATAGAGACAGTTAAAATATATATGAAATACAGACACTTACTCTTTTTATCCTTCCTATTCGGTTCTGTGCAGCTATTTGCGCAAACTGAGTTCACTGTAAGACTATATGATTCTCAAAGAGAACGTATAGTTCCTGTTGCTGTATATGAACCCAAACATATAAATAAGAGAACATCTGTCGTAATATTCAATCACGGTTACGGACAGAATGCAACTGATTCTTATCTAACATATTCTTGCTTGACTAAACCATTAGCCGAGAAAGGATACTACGTTATAAGCATCCAACACGAATTGCCTGATGATGCTCCCCTGGCTATGGCTGGTGAATTTATGAAAACCAGAATATCAAACTGGGAGCGAGGTGTAGAAAATATAATGTTTGTTATCGAGAAGTTTATGAGATTAAAACCAGAACTTAATTGGAATAATCTTTCCCTTATAGGTCATTCCAATGGTGGGGATATGGCTATGTTATTGGCAACAAAACATCCTCAAATAGCAAAAAAGGTCATATCCTTAGATCACCGCCGTATGATTATGCCAAGATGTGATACGCCAAGAATCTATACACTAAGAGGTTCTGATTATGATGCCGACAAAGATGTGATTCCTACAATTGAAGAACAGGAAAAGCACTGTATTACGGTTATAAAATTGGATGAAATCAAACACAGTGATATGGATGACAAAGGAACAAGAGAGCAGCATAACACAATACTTCACTATCTATATAAATTTCTAAGATGACTACTGATTACAAGGTTGGCGAATTGATTTATGATGCACATATTTACGATGGATTGAACACCTTTCTATCTGATTTGCAATTCTATAAAAAATGGTTGCCGATGAACAAAAATGCTCGAATACTTGAACTCTGCTGTGGCACGGGTAGGCTTACGATTCCCATCGCAAAAGATGGATATAATATTTGTGGCGTAGATTATACACCGTCAATGCTTGAACAAGCAAAAGCGAAAGCTACCGAAGCGGGGTTAAGGATTGATTTTATCGAGGCAGATATTAGAACGCTCGGCTTGCAAGAGCAATTCGACCTTATCTTTATTCCGTTTAATTCCATTCACCATTTATACAGAAACGAAGATCTGTTTAAGGCGTTAGATAATGTCAAAAAACATCTTAAAGACGGAGGCTTATTTCTATTTGATTGCTTTAATCCCAACATTCAATATATTGTCGAGAACGAAAAGAGGCAAGCTGTAATTGCTGAATATAAAACGGACGACGGTCGGAATGTCTTGATAAAACAGACAATGCGTTATGAGAGTGCAACCCAAATAAACCGTATTGAGTGGCACTACTCTATAAACGGCGAGTTCCATTCAATCCAAAATCTTGATATGCGATTGTTTTTCCCACAAGAGTTGGATTCATATCTGAAACAGGCAGGATTTAATATTATTCATAAGTTTGGAGGGTTTGGAGAAGAGGCTTTTAGTAATGAATCGGAGAAACAGATATATGTTTTGAGTCTAAATGAGTGATATTAGTTTTTAATAATAAGATGAATCATGAATATTCGACAACTAAATAATTCCGAATACGGAAAGGCAATCGATTTAGCACTCAATGTATTTATTGAGTGTGGAAGTGCTGATTTTGATGTAAATGGGCTACAAACATTCAAGAGTTTTATTCATAATGATGAGCTAATGAATGAACTTTGTATATTCGGAGCATTTGATAATGGTGCTCTTATTGGCTTTATTGGAACTAAGAACGAAGGTTCTCACATTTCATTGTTTTTCATACATTCCAAGTTTCATCGCAGAGGTATTGGTAGACAATTATTTGATTCTGTCTATGCCAATCAACCTCAAATGCAGATAACTGTCAATTCATCGTCATACGCTGTGAAGTTTTATGAAAGTTTAGGCTTTTCAAAGACTTCTGAAGAACAGGAAACAGATGGATTAAAATATACCCCGATGAATAAAGCATAAAATTCATTATATTAGAGCTATCAGTAAAGTCTTGAATTTTTTCAAGGCTTTTGTTGTTTTCAAACTCTACCTTTGCGCACAAAAATAAGTCTTAAAGATTTATATGGCAATATAGGCGTATTCCGAAAACACCATATTATGAATTTGTAAATGTATCAATTATGAAAGACTTATCAGATTTGAGATTTTTCCGACTATTGTCGGAATACTCACAGAAAGAATTTGTCGTAAATGATTTTACGGCTGCATTGCAAGAGCTTGCTAATCATTTGGTAAACGTTGCCATAGATGAACAAGATTATGCTATATTATTACGTTATTTCTCCTTTGGACTAAACAGGCTCAAATCGTATCGTTCACAATTTGAGCAGGGGGAAAAATGCTTTGCTATTGCTAATTAATGAGGCGATAGGACTTGTAAATACTGAAATCCGCATACTTTATATGCGAATTAAATATCCGGTTCAGTTCCAAAACCGAAAGGATAAATTTCCACTCTCACCGCTTCATCTTACAGATGAAACCTATCTTATAGAAATCATGGAACTGGTTAGCGGAGTATTCTTATCTGAAAGAGTTGTAACTCACAACGGAACAAAATCACCTCTTACAGAAATCGGGCGAGCTTTTGAATATCTCTTTAATATCAAATTAGGGGATATTCATAAGAAGCATGAGAATGTAATTTGCCGGAAAGCTAACAAACGCACCGAGTTTTTGGATATACTTCGGAAAGCCATTTCCGAAGAAAGTGAAAAGAAAGGCTATCTGTAAATCAATTATTTACCAACTATTCTTAGGGGTGTAGTATATCTACTCCCCTAACTTATTTACACCCATTTGCCGACCTTTGCTTCATCAATCGGTTGAAAACAATAATGTTAAACTTAAAAATGAAGCAAAATGTATATAGACAATGAAAACTTCGACAAGTGGATGGAACGGCTATCGAAGAAGCTCACCGAAATCGGGCAAGACCTGAAATCTCTTATCAATACCGACAACGTATTAGACCCCAACGACAAGATATTGGATAACCAAGATTTGGCGTTTCTATTGAAAGTATCTTTCCGAACCCTGCAACGCTATCGGGCAAGTGGCAAACTCCCTTACTTCACGATAAGTCACAAGACCTATTATCGTTCGGCTGACATTCGGGCATTTGTTCAGGAAAATGCTGATAGCAAGACCTATGAACGGTTCAGAAAGGAAAATCAACTTGATAAGCAAACCGAAGCAAAGTAAGATGGCTAATGTTACCAACTGATGAAGTGCCGCCATTTCCCATTTAGCAGAAATTGCCTCACCCTGTGGCTCGGCTCATTTCGCTAAATGAAGCAAGAGGGAACTGGACAAGTCCTGTTCTTCCCTCTTGCCCTGCGGGGCAAAGCCTTCGGCTTTAATGGGTTACGTTCGTAACCGTTTATAACAGTGATTATAAGCCTGAAATGTATTTCACTAATAATCAACTAAATAAATCTCACATTCCTTATAAAAAAGTTATAATCATGGATAAGACCAATAATATATCCGCTCTTACCACCATCGGAATAGACCGTCATACGGGTAATCTAATAGATAAACTCTGCAAACGCTATTCGCTGAAAAAAGGGGAAATAGTCAGGTTAGCATTTGTCTATATTGATAAAGCGTGTATCAACCCATCGGAAGCACCGGAATCAGTAAAATCGGAACTGGCGAAAATAAACAAACGGCAGGATGATATAATCCGCTTCATCCGTCATTACGAGGAAGAACAACTAAATCCCATGATACGAGCCGCCAATTCTATTGCAGTTCGGTTTGATACCATTGGCAAAACATTAGAAACTCTTATTCTTTCTTGGCTGGAAAACAGTCAGGGAAAACAAACAGCCGTATTGCAAAAAGTAAGTGAACAGTTTAGCAAACACGCTGACGTAATCAACCAGCAAGGGAAGCAACTAAACGCACTTTACCAGATACACCAACGTGATTATAAAAAGTTACTTCACCTGATACAACTTTACTCAGAATTATCAGCTTGCGGTGTGATGGATAGTAAAAGGAAAGAAAATCTGAAAACCGAAATCAGTAATCTAATAAACACATAGGATTATGCACATTGACTTTGCCCCACCATCAAATGGAACATATAATAATGCAGGAAGCAGTCGACAGTTAGCTAATTATTTAGAACATGAAGATTTGGAGCGGATGGAGAAAGGAATCTATACTGATGGCTTTTTCAATCTGACGGATGACAATATCTATAAATCAAAAGTGATTAAGGATATAGATAGTAATATCGGACAACTCCTAAAAACGGATGCTAAGTTTTATTCTATCCATGTCAGCCCATCGGAAAAGGAACTTAGAGCAATGGGTAACACAGAACAGGAACAAGCCGAAGCAATGAAACGCTATATTCGTAAGGTATTTATTCCTATATATGCCAATAACTTCAACAAAGAACTTACCGCTTCGGATATAAAGTTCTATGGCAAGATTCATTTTGACCGTAGCCGTTCAGATAATGAACTAAATATGCACTGTCATTTGATTGTAAGCCGGAAAGACCAAACTAACAAAAAGAAGCTGTCACCGCTTACCAATCATAAAAACACCGAAGCCGGAATAATAAAAGGTGGTTTTGACCGTGTGAATTTGTTCCAACAAGTAGAACAAGGATTTGATAAGCTGTTCAATTACAATCGCCAACAAGTAGAATTATTCGATTATCACAACACAATGAAAAACGGCTGTATATCCGAGCTGTTTAAATTACAGCAGCAACAAATTCAATCTGGTGAAAGAGAAACAGAAATCAATCAGGTTAGTAATCAAGAAAACCTATTTTCTGTCAATCTTGAAAACAAAAAAATAAGCAATATTTCTTTCAATACAGATAGAAAAACTGATAGAGATAATGATACGTATATTCCTAAAATACAATCTGGTAGACAAGAAAGTAATATTTCTCCTTGCTCCCTTACCACCTTTGTTCTATCAGGTATAGACCTATTATCAAATCCAAATATTTCAGAGGAACAAAAGTCCAAACTCAAAAAGAAAAAAAGGCGTAAACTGTAATTCCTTATCAACTTAAAATCGAAAGTTCCGATTGTTTGCCACAAATTATAGCAGCATCTTCATAGAAATATTTCATAAAAATGGTGCTAGATAATATATATTACATACCTTTTTCCTATTTTTGTTGAAACATAAATTACTTCATAATGAATACCTTAGATTTAGAAGTTTTTGGCGAAGATGAAAGACGCATTAGAAAATCTAATGTGAGGCACATTTTTACTCCTCACAAACCTATTACTGATGAACGTTTTTTTAGAGGACGTTTAGAGGAGATGAAGCAACTTTTATCTACTCTCAACACTCCTGGAGAGCATGCACTACTATATGGTGATAGAGGTGTAGGAAAAAGTTCTTTAGCAAATATCACTGCTCAAAATTTAGTTAAGCTGACCGAACAAAAATTAATCATAAAAAGATGTGATAGTTCTGATAACTTTCTAAGTATTATTGAACCTGCATTAATTGAGGCAGGATGCTGCCCACGCACGATTTCAATTACATCTCAACAAAATTTCAATATATCAATTTTTAAAAATAATATAACATCTGGAAATACTGTACAAAAAGAAGGCAATGTAAATCAATCATTATCACCATCATGGGTTGCCCAGAAAATCAAAGATTTAAATGTACTTTTGCTAATAGATGAGTTCGATGCTATACAAGGAGTAGAAGATAAATATAAAGTAGCAGAACTCATAAAACAATTAAGTGATTCCGATTCTAAGTTGAAGATACTGATTGTAGGTATTGCAGAATCTTCCTCAGAATTAACAGAAGGACATCCTTCTGTACAACGTTGTCTTAAAGAGATCAAATTGAGTCGAATGAAATATGAAGAACTTACACACATAATAAAATATGGGGCGAATATGTTGAACTTAATTTTTGAAAAAGAAGTAATATATCGAATTGTCAGATTAAGTTCAGGATATGCTTACTTTACACATCTTTTAGCATTAAAAGCCGCCGAAAAAGCTATAATTGAGGAAAGACAAACTATTGCATTGAATAATCTCAATTTTGCGATAGAAAAAGCAATAAATGATTGTGAAAGTTCTCTGCAAAAGCTTTATGAAATATCGATAAAATCATCAGTTGAACGTTACAAGAAAGTATTATATGCAATAGCTTTATGTAATGATGAATTTATCAAGAAAAAAGATGTAAAGGCGAAATATGAATCAAAATTTGGAGAACCTTTGATGCGAAGTGCTTTAGACTCATGTTTTTCTAGAATTGCTTCAGATGATAATAGCAAAATTCTCAAACGAATATATAAAGGTGTATATCGTTTTTCTGATCCAAGAATGGCTTCGTATATAAGGATTGTTCAATCTTATATGTATACTTCTAACGAAAATTAAATAACATAAACTATAACACTATGGCTGCAAATAATCAATTAGATGTTTATAAAATAATTTTGAAGAAAAAAAAAGGTTTTAATTTTAAAACACTCATTACTTCTCGATATGTTCAAGACCAAGAAACGAATTATCGAAATAGTGGATTATTCAATCTTCTATATAAAGCAATTCTTGAACAAATAGCAAAAGAGATATGGAGACATCCAGAAAGTAAAATTGGTCTTACTTTATTTAAGAAAAGAGGGGAAAAGGAGAATAAAATATTAACATCTCATTCTTCTGAGTTTGTTATAGAAGGGTATATTGATGGAGGACCCTATGATATGATTAGGAAATTATCGAATCTATCAAAAACAAAAAGCCAAAATATAAAGAAAGATGACATTATTACAGATCGATATTATATTTATATGTATTTCCCTTTACACTCCAATGTAGGAGTTGTCTTTTTACAGAGTAAATCAAATGCTAATATCCGAACAGCAATCAAGAAATTTTTGCCGGAGATTTGCAAAACGGATATAAATAAAGGATGTAAAGTTGAAACTTATATACCTACTTTCCTGAAAGAAGAATTCAAGGAAGGGGCAATAGTTCAATCATTAACTTATAGCCAACAGTTTGTAACGGAAGTTGATACATCCGACGGGATAACCAACCATGAAGAAGCATATAATGTTATAATTCAAATTCAACCTCAAAATCAGACGGTTGAATTAGGTTCAATAAATTCTTTATTAGACAAGGTCGGAAATATGGCAATAAAAGTAGGTCAACGTATAAAGCCTTTATCTGAATTTGAAAAGAAAAAAGGGGCACTTAGAAATGAAGACATGAAAAAAACATCTCCTTTTAGTCTTGATGATGATGAAAAAGTTCGTCCAGTTATTATGCTAGATGATATAGAAACATTAGGAATAGACGAAGATGGGAATTTCTGTAGAGCTGATTTAAAGACCTATTGCGATGGTCTTTTGCAACAAATTTATTCCGATATTTATCCTATTTCAAATGAATAATGAAAACTAATTATTTAATATATTATGTTTTAAAATTAATAACTAAAGGTCAAGAATGGCAATATAAAAATTTGAATGGAAAAGGAGATAGACCAAAATTGTATTTTACACAATTACAATTGATAGCACTTCTTATTTCTATTCTTTTTGTCTACACAAAGCCTAAAGGGCTGAGTAATGAAATGATTAATTATGTGTTAAGCTCTCTTTCAATAATGACGGCTCTGTTTTTGAGTTTGATCATTATTATCTTTGATAAGTTTAATAATTTCAATTTCAAAGGGGAGGGTGATGATGAAAAGATTCACAAATTTCATATGTGGAATTTCTTTTATCAATTTAATGCGATTACATCATATGCGATTTTAATATCGACATCAGTTATTATATTACTGGTATTTACATTAATGTTTGGGAAAGAAATTGATGTTTCTCAATATACATTTGTGTCATATAAACTTGTTACATTTGAATCAATCCTTTTATTTCTCAAATTACTATTTGTATATTCAATTAGAATAGTTATCGCATACTTTCTATTGGATTTCTTTATTTTATGTATTTATGCCATATCAAGTATTTTTCAGTATGTGAGTAATGAATTTATAAAAGAAAGACCCAATATAAAAGTAAATAGAGAAGAGTCAATAAATGATACAATGCAAGAAGAATATGGAAATTTACCCAAATACTTGAAAATTATTTTTATAATTTCATTTATTTTGGCTATGCTTTATGTCCTGTTCTAATTGTTGTCATGAACCAAAAGTATCAAGAAACAATATAACTTAAGAATAACCCAGTACTAAAATGAGATCGATTGAGAAATGAAAATTATTCTTATAGCAGAAATGCTAAACAAAGAAGCCTTAATGAGTTTGGTAAAACCAATTAAAATCACTATTTTTGCACTCAGTATTCTCCATGAGCAAACTGCCGCAAAAGTACGTAGCAAATTAGTGGGATAATTCATGGGATATGCTTGAAGTTAAAAATATAAAGTTTTAAATATCAGCGTGGTAACTCTGCAAGGAGAATCCCAGGCGGATCACCAAGAAGCTGGACAAAACCAGACAAAGAAAAGACAACTCCTACAATATCAAGGTATTGCAGGAGTTTTTTCTTTGTATAAAGTCCGTGACCTAAGACACGAAATGGTCACAAAAAGACATACTTTCGTGACCAATTCGTGACCTGTCCGACCTTTCGGATTTTAGGTCACGGAATGTCTGAAATTGTCGGTTTGTTGTCTTGATTTGTCCGTACTGCAAATATCTCATTTTCAGTTCATCAATTTAATTTTGTAACTAAAAAAGAGATTATGAGAAGTACTTTCAAGCTACTCTATTTCGTCAAACGAAATGCAGTAAAGAAGAACGGCAACGCACCGATTATCGCACGTATCACTATCGACCAAGTTGTAGCCCAGTTCAACACCAAACTGGAAATAAATCCGGCTCACTGGAGCGTGAAGTTAGGCAAGGCTTCCGGCAGAACCGCAGAAGCCGTACATATCAATTCTATGCTGGAAAGCATCCACAGCACGGTACCCCAACAAGACTAAATGGTTGATTTATAATATTGAAGCAATATAATACTGGCGAAAAGAAAAACAGAAGTTTGTCATTTACTATCCTTCGTCCATTCGTTTGACTAAGCTGTCTTGCAAACGGCTAAGATATGCCGTCCAATCCTTCTTCCGTTCTTTCATGGCAATATAAGCGGCATAATAATCGCCTAACTCCATTTAGAGCACCGTACTGAGAAAATTCATCATTTCTTTTATTCCCACGTTGCCATTGTTAATGCCACCCGAAGAAACAAGGTTGAGAAATTCAGGTCTTTATCGAATTGTGCGCTATCGGTACATAGGCGTAAATCAAACTTTCCACGAACAACATAATATTCATCATACAAGGTCGAATGAAAACGATAATATTGGTAAAAGTCCAGATTACGGTTAAAGAAGCAGGTCAGGTTATCCAGTTCTTTACTTAATATAGTTTCTGATTACATCATTACTACCATCGGGGCATTGTGTTTCTATCCGATAAATCTTATAGAAGGAATGAATTTGCAGTTTTGTTTTTAAATCATTGAGAACCGCTTGCAAACGACGCACTATTGAAAGAAAAGTTTCAACAATATCATAACCGTAGAGGTCGATTTCAGATATATTGACCTCTATTTCAGCTAACATGTTATTAACCAGTTCTTTCATTTTACTACTTTAATAGTTTTGTAAATTTAGACTCAGTACAAATACTTAAATCCGTAGTTACAAACTTCCCATTGTAAAAAAGAGAAAATATAGTAGCTGGTGTAGGAGAGTTTTGTGCTTGCTCTCTCGTTTCCAATTTAATTACTTTCAAAGGAATATTTATTTCTTGCGCAAGAACACGCAACACTCCATTTACATAATAATCCGTATATGGGCAACGATTAGAATAATAAGCCACTATTCCCAGTTTGTCGGGGCATTCTCCACTTTTGACGCAATCATTAAAATATGGAACTGCACTATTCTCATGAAAACTCATTACCAACAATGAAAATCCATTTGGAAGTTTTTCTATTTCCTTAAAGCCATGTTGCAGTAACCATTTCGTATCACTCATAAAATGGTTCTTTTTTGTACCTACAACAGTAACCAATCCATTTTTTTGTTGCTTTTTTGCATCTTCAATCACAAATTGGAGCAAATTATATCCATGCCCTTGACCTTTATACTGCCCTGAAACCCAAAAACAATTAATCATTAAATAATTAGGGGCAGTAACCGGAAGCCACGCATATTCAGCAGGAACATATTCTATAAAAACTTTGGCTCGTGCATCAAGCCGCCTAAAAACATAGCCATTAGCAAATTCCTTTTTTAGCCATTCCTTTTTGGACTCATATCCTTCCAAGCATTTTTTGTCAGAGAATGCGCAGCAGATATGTTCTTTATCTATATTATCCTCTGTTAGAGTTATATATTTAGGTAAACTATTTTCCATGCTTTTATTTATTTTATCGGTATGTAGATTTTTGTGATACTCTCTTTTTTATTTTCTTTTGAATAATTGATATACTCCTCAAAAGACATCCCATGACGAAGTGAATATTCTTGGCTTACGTTAATGATGTTATACCAGTCCTGCAAATCTGTATAATACCCCTGCAACGTATAGACCGCATATTTACCTTGTGGTAGCCGGATTGTACCAAATTCACAAGTAGGCATAATTTCCTTTTGTACCGATGCACAAGCATAGAAACGACATTGATTAGGGTTTGTCACATTAGGGTCGTCAAAACTTAACCCAATAAAATGTGTATCGGGCAGAAGTAAGTCATTGCTCTTTAAGAAATGTATCAATTTACTCCATACTGTTTCATAAGGTTCTTCCTCTCCGTACTTACCCCATATACGGATATATACTAAATTTAATCCCTCGAAATTGTAGACTTCAGAATGCAATTCGCACTCCTTTCCATCATGTTCGCACTCTTTTAATCGCATCCTTAATCTGCTGATATATGTTTTGGGAGAGATACCAAATTGTTTCTTAAATGCTTTGGAGAACGATTGCGGATTATCGTAGCCGACTAACCCAGCCAAATTCTGTAAACTCATGTCTTCAGTTTGCATATATAGTACAGCTCGTTCTACTCGTTGCCTCGCCACATAAGAGTATAATGGTTCATCCAAAGCAGAACTCATCATACGGAGCAATTGCCGTTGAGACATATTTACTATGTCGGCTATTACATTCAATTGCAATGGCTGATGCAGATTAAAATTTATGTAATCAATTACTTGATTGACTTTCTGTTTGTATATATTTTCAGTGCTACTTTTCATCTATAACGATATAATTTGCAAATATATAGAGTTCATACAAATGTATGATTGTCCAATCTCGCCAATTTTAGAAATCTTAGGTTACGGTTTTAGGAGGTTATGTCAAAACGTTGGCACAACCTCGTTTTTTTAAAGGCATCTACGACGTAATGAGTTGGCTGGAAACTTTATAAGCATACCGATGCTTCAGAACAAAAAGCAGAATCACAATGATTGTCAAAGCCTCCGAGAGTGGCATTGCCAACCAGATTCCCGACACACCCAAGAACTTCGGCAACAAAATAAAACTCGGAATAAGGAAAACAAAGCCACGCAACAAAGCAAAAATCGTAGCTGGCTTTATTCTTTCAACACTCTGAAAATAACCTACCACAGCAATATTCACAATGAAAAAGACAAAGCCGCTTGCAAAATAGGGGAAACCGTGTATCGCTATCTTCGCCGCTTCACTGTCAAGACTGATGAAAAGGCCAACCAGCAGATAAGGATAAACAGTGAATGCCACCGTTGCAACCACACCGCAGACCACAGCCGTCAGCAACGCAATACGTTCCGCCGTCATCACTCTTTCCTTGTAGCCCAGTCCGAAATTATAGCTGATAATAGGCTGGGCAGATTGTGCAATAGCATTACCTACCATGAAAACAAAAGGAATATAATAGCACGCTATACCGAATGCCCCTACGCCATCGTCCCCCAGATAGGACATAAATACCTGGTTCCCGACGAACATAAGAACAGCAAGCGTTGCCTCTCCCAATAAGGCAGAAGGACCGATACGGCACTGGTAACCAATATTCCGCACGGAAAGCCGCAGGCTCTTGACACTCCATTTGAGTGGTTGTAAACGCAAATGCCGAGCATAAAACAGTAGATAGACCATCGCCACCAGTCCGCCGGCCATGATGCTGATGGAAGTGGCAAATGCTGCTCCCATGACTCCCCAGCCAAAAGGAAAGATAAACAGCCAGTCGAGCACCACATTGATTACAGCCGTAATCAGGCTGCACAACATAGCCAGCTTTGGAGCACCGTCCAGACGAATGACGAACAGCGGCACCGTTATCCATATCTGAAAGACCCATGACGGAACAAACCACAGCAGATAATCCGTCACCATAGGCAACAGATGTTCGGAAGAGCCGAGCATCCGGGCTGTTTCTGCCGGAAAAGCCATCATCAAAGCAGAGGGTATCAAAGCAACAATCGTTACAAACAGTAATGCTTGTGTCACATTCAACCGAGCAGACTTGCTTTTGCCTCTCGACAATTGGATAGAAGCGACCACAGAACACCCGGCACCAACCATAAGCCCGATTCCCGTAAAAAGCATCAGTAAAGGGACACAGATATTTACGGCCGCAATCCCGTCGCTACCTACTCCATGCCCGACAAATATCCCGTCAATCGCTGTTACGGCCGACATACTGAGCATACCCAGCAACGTAGGAACAAAATATTTCCGAAACAATGTAAACACATTCAGTGTACTCAAATCAATTGCATCTCTTTTCATGTTCAACTATATTTATAGGTTATTGTCTTGCCCAAAAGCAAAAAAATGCCGGATAAAATGATTGGTTTTACCCAGTCATCTTATCCGGCATTTTTACAGCCCTCCGATGAGGATTACAAAACTCTTTTGGTTTTCTAATTCGCGTGCAAAGGTGGGACTTCTTTTTCAAGTATCCAAATATTCATGATTTCTTTCACTGAAAAAGCAGCAAAACATGAACATTATCCACTACCATATCACTCTTTTGAAGGTAGACACACAGCCAATGAAAGACAGTCTATCAGTCTTTCATTGCTCTAACATAGGCTGTCAATACACTGAATAAATGATAGTTAGGCATGCGCACTATTGTGGTACGACTTCTCCACAAGCATGAAGAAGCCGTACCACAATAGTGAAGAAACTGCATCACAACCGTGCACAATAGTCATTAATAAGCTTTTAGTAGGAGAAAGAGCTGTTCTTTGCGGAAAGAAGACCAGCCATTTGCACAAGAAAAAACAGCATGCAAGCAAAGTTTGCCTACATACTTGCATGGCATCTGCTTACATACTGTAAAATGCGGTATAACAAACAATTAGAAAGCACCATGCAAGCATGTAAGCAAAATGTGTGGTAAACCTATTGTATCTCTTTTCATTTTGCGATGACTCCATAGTAAACCATGTTATCAATACGCTTCTGATAAATCTGGTTATTCTGCAGCAGATACCCCAAGGCCAAACACAAATCCACATCCCTGAACTTCGTCAGTTTCTGCAATTCAAAGATTGTACACTTCTTAAGATTGCACAAAATGGAATATACCATTTTCATATTATTGGTCGCCTTCTCAATACTCTTCATATTATTATCTTATTATTAGTTCCTTTCTTAAAATGATATCCTATATTATCTACTCAAATATAAGATAAAGACAGAGCAATGACAAACATTGCCCATTCTTTTCATTTCAGATAACATTCTTTGAACTACATATACCTAAAATCTGCAAAAAATATAGAACTTTATAAATATCAACACTTTATAGAAAGGTATATTCACATTATACTATATCCGGAAACGATTATGTTGGTATAATCAAGGTACTATTATATGCTTGCCTTCGGGAGTGACTACTACCGAGCCCATTTTGATGTAATGTTTCCCTTCCGGCGAAACTATTACCTTTGTTTCGCTACTCTTGTCGGAAGATTCTTTTTTCTCATTCATGAAACTCTTGTCCCGCGAAGTGGTAACCGGATAAGTATCCTCCAGATAGCTCTTCATTTCGTCCACTTTTCCGTCTTTGAACCACACCTTGACAGCCGACCACCCCGCAGGAGTATAAGCACGGAATGTCCAAGCCTCTCCCTCCTTATTCAAATCTCGAAATGCAGGCTCTCCTAAAATGGTACACACCTCTTTAAAGCTCATACCACGTTCAATGCTGCTCAACTGCTTATAATCAAACCCGTAGCTCTCATAAATGCCACAGCCCGTCACCAAGACAGCGAGTAACAAGCCTAAAACAACTGACATCTTTTTCATAATAGAAAGTTTTAGTATTTATCCATACAGCAAATGTAGTATGATAAAAACCTCCTTTTCCGTGATTCTCTCTATTTATACATAGGGATTTCCCTATCTTCGAAGTTTATTCCTATCTTTACAACCTATGTACAAAGAATATCATCCCAGCCCCCTGCTCTCCCCCTATATTGACAAATATTGGGAGTTTAAAGGACAACCCGGATACGGCATGCATATCAACATCCTGCCGGACGGATGCACAGACTTTATATTCACGTTGGGTGAAGCCCCTAAGGCCGTACACGACAGCCTCGTTATGCAGCCCTACCATACCTACTTCATTGGAGCCATGACCAAATATTCCGAATTAGTGACCCATACGGTAACAGTCCATATGCTGGGAATCCGTTTTCTGCCTTGCGGAATACTTCGTTTCATGGACCTCCCTTTGCAGGAGCTCACCAACTTGCGGTTAAACGCCGATGAGCTTACAAGCCTCTTTACCCACTCTTTTGCAGAGAGACTGGGCGAACTGGGAACCATTCAAGAGCACCTGGTCTTTATTGAAAACTTCCTGCTTCAAGCCTTATGCCGATACAGTCCAAAAGCAGAACGGAGCATGCTGTTCGCCATACAGCAAATCAATCGATGCAAGGGTGACTTGTCACTCCTCCGGTTAGCGGAGGAGACTTGCCTATGCCAACGCCATTTCGAACGGAAATTCAAGCAGCACACCGGACTTACACCCAAAGAGTACAGTCGGATTATGAAGTTCAAACATGCTGTAGACTTGTTGCGAAGTACCTCTTTCGACAATCTGCTGTCCGTTGCCATCAAAGCAGGATATTATGATGTTTCCCATCTCTCAAAAGAAATCAAAAAGATGTCCGGCAACGCGCCAAGCCAGCTTCTCACTTCCGCTCCATTGGAAGAAGGGACTTTGAGTTATGTGAAAACATAAAAGTCGATTTTTTACAATAGCTCTTCCTATTACCATGCCTATATTTGCAGCAATCAAATCAATAAAAACATCCAATATGGCAACATTAATCGAGAAAGCAGCAGAAATCTTGGCAAGATGCGAAACCGTCGTCATCACTTCCATCAACCAAGAGGGATATCCCCGCCCCGTTCCAATGAGCAACATCAAGTCGGAAGGGGCCACAACCGTATGGTTGGCGACCGGCAAAGACAGTCTTAAAACAAAGGAGTTTGCAGCCAATCCGAAAGCAGGTTTGTGCTTTCAGGAAAAAGGAAACAGCGTAGTGCTCACCGGTGAGGTGGAGATTATAGAAGACGAAGCCACCAAGCAGGAAATGTGGCAAGAGTGGTTCAGCGCACACTTCAGCAAAGGCCCGACAGATCCCAATTATGTATTACTGAAATTCAAAGGACACCATGCCACCATTTGGATTGACGGACATTTTGTACGCAGAAATCTTTAAGAAGAGCATTCAGTTCCTCATCTGATGTCTTGCATGGGGGGATGAAAACTATAGCCCCTTCGTTATCACCGGCAATCCGAAACCTCCTTTCTGCAAAGTCAGGACTTTCGGTTTGCCTTTTCGTGCTTTGTTGTATGTGGCTGTGGAAACATGCAAGGTCTCTATCGCTCCATCCTCGAAAGCCACCTTTAAGTAATATTCCTTACGTACTCCGTCCGACACATAACGATGCTTGCCTACTTTACGTCTCTTTTCATGTTCTTTTATCAGCTTCTCAAGTACGGTAACCGTCACCTCCTTTGTCGAAGCAGGAGCCGCCATCCGATAATTCCCTACCAGAAAAAGCGAACAACTGATGACACCCACGCACACCACATGGCACAATATATTCACTGCCTTTTGCTCCATCGTTGTCAGCCATATCCATTTTTTATATAGAGGAAGTGTAACGACTGCCACCACAAGTCCTACCCCTACGGGTATCCACACAGCAGCCAACGTATCTTCATAGATGTTATATCCGATGCAGCCCAAAGCTACGACCAGTACAAACATCAGAAAACGGAGTATTTTTATAAACAGTTCTTTCATTGCCGCGTTTATATTTTTTGCAAATATAGGAAAAATATCATTCGACCGACTGTCAAATCTGTTCAATCTACATGAACTTACTTGCTTGATAGAATGTTATAACTACAATAACTAAAACAGAAAATATCATGGAAAAGAGCTTAATTCATAGTAATGAACTGCATTTTATCAGTAAGAAACGCATTCATCAAGCAGTAGAGAAAATGGTTGAGTCATTGGATTTGGCTGCGGGTTCCACAACCGGCTTCAACATCTATGCAGTAGTGGAGAGCTATTTCACGGATTTGGAAAAACGAAAAGAAATCAATCAGCTGCTCAACCTGGAGCAAGATGTCTGCGAAGAAATAGAGGCAGAATTAAGTTATAAATAAATTACGGAGTTACCGACTACTATTAAGTTACGGGCTACAAGTGTCCTGCAGTATGATAATGCAGTACACTTGTAGCCCGTAACTTATAGTAGCTGATAGCCAGTAAATTGAAACTTGTAGCCCACTCAGTCTTTCGCCTGATGCACCGTCAACTGCGGGAATGGGAAGTCGATACCTTCCTCATTGAATACGGAGTAAATCTTCTTGTTCATATCAAAATAAACGCCCCAGTAGTCTCCGCTCTTCACCCAAACACGAATCACCACATTCACACTGCTGGCATCCAAGGCATGAAGAGCTACAAACGGTTCGGGAGTATTCAAGATACGGCTGTCTTCGGAGATGATACGACGCACGGTGCTCTCTACCTTGTCATAATTCTCACCATATTCTACACCGATCACCCAATCTACACGACGCGTATCCTCACGGCTGTAATTAGTCACTGTACCACTGCTCAACGCACCGTTAGGGATATAGATTACCTTATTGTCGGCTGTGGTCAGAATCGTATGGAAGATTTGAATCTCACGTACCGTTCCGGACACTCCCTGGCTTTCAATCCAGTCGCCTACCTTGAAAGGACGGAACAACAGTACAATCAATCCACCCGCAAAATTCTGCAAGTTTCCGGAAAGTGCCATACCGATAGCCACACCGGCAGATGCCAACAAAGCTGCAAAAGAAGTAGTTTCCACTCCCAATTTGCCGATAACGGCAATAATCAGCAGAATGGTCAGCAAGATATTGACTAAACTTTTCACAAAGCTCTGGATACTGGCATCCACATGTCTTTTTGCCAATAACCTCGCCAGCATTTTCCTAAGAAAGGAAATCAAGAACCGTCCTACCACAAAGATGATGACAGCTCCAATAATACGTCCACCGGCACTTACGCCCCAATCTATCAATTGCTGAAGGAATATCTGCAGTTTGCTGAAACCATCGTCAGCAACTTGGGCAGCAAAGGCTGCCATGAATAAAGATGATAACATAACTATACTCTTTTTTTAAAATTAATGCTGCAAAATTAACAAATAACTCTGACTTTCGTTCACTTAACTTGCCACTTTCGACGAAAACTCCTACCTTTGCTCCCGATTTCAACTAAGGGGTGCCCTAATACGACGGGCTGAGATCATACCCATTAACCTGATCCGGGTAATGCCGGCGGAGGGAAAAGAAGAAAAGTTCCCCTTTTCTGTATTCATCTAAACGAAACAATTGCAAATGAAGAGACATGCAATGGCGACCTGCCTCCTTATGGCAGCACTGGGTGTCTGTGCGCAGACACAAGAGCAAGACAGTCTGCGGGTGATAAACCTGCAGGAAGTGGAAGTCATCTCCACACGTGCCACAAACAGCACACCGGTGGCATTCACCAATATAGGCAAAGAACAACTGAAAAAACAGAATTTCGGACAAGACCTGCCGTATCTGTTGAGTATGACACCCTCCGCCATTACTACCAGCGACGCCGGTGCCGGGGTGGGTTACACCACACTGAGAGTCCGCGGAACAGATGGCACACGCATCAACGTCACCGCTAACGGTATTCCCATCAACGATGCGGAAAGCCACACGGTATTCTGGGTCAACCTGCCGGATTTCGCCTCCTCCGTCAAGGATATGCAGGTGCAACGCGGAGCTGGTACCTCAACGAACGGTGCAGGAGCTTTCGGTGCCAGCATCAACATGCAGACGGGTGATTTCTCCATGAAACCCTATGCAGAATTCAACGGTTCCTACGGCTCCTTCCATACGCACAAGGAGACGGTGAAAGTGGGAACGGGACTCATCAACAATCATTGGTCGTTCGACGCGCGGCTCTCCAACATCAGTACAGACGGATATATAGACCGGGCGTCTGTGGGACTGAACTCCTATTACCTGCAAGGAGGGTACTACAATGACAACACCTCTATCAAGCTGATAACCTTTGCCGGCAAAGAGCGCACTTACCACGCATGGAACTATGCCAGCAAGGAAGAGATGGAACGTTACGGACGGCGTTATAATTCCTGCGGATTCATGTACGCCACCGACCGGGACGGCCATGTATACAACAAAGAATATTATAAAGACGACAACGGCGAGAAGCATTACCTCACGGACGAAGGAGGTGCACTGCATTTCTATGACGACCAGACCGACAACTATACGCAAAAGAATTACCAGCTGCTATTCAACCACAATTTCACCCCACAATGGAACCTGAATATCGGCCTGCACTACACCAAAGGCGACGGATACTATCAAGAATATAAAGGTGAACGCTCGTTAGCAGAGTACGGCATGTCTCCTTTCGAATACAATGGCGGCAAGGTAGAAGTAAGCGACCTTATCCGCAAGAAGGCAATGGACAACTGGTTTGGCGGTGGAATCTTCTCCGTAAGCTACAAAGCCGACCGTCTGCATGCCTCGCTAGGCGGTGCACTGAACCGCTATGACGGCGACCACTTCGGCAGGGTGCTTTGGGTAAAGAATTATATCGGCCATCTGAACCCCGACCACGACTACTACCGCAACAACGCCACAAAGAATGACGGAAATATTTATCTGAAAGCCAATTATGAACTGGTAAGCGGCCTCAGCGCCTACCTCGACCTGCAATACCGCCACATCAACTACAAGATAAACGGACTGAACGACAAGTACAACTGGACTGCCGCCACTCCGGGAATGCAGAAGCTGGACATCGACGAAGACTTCGACTTCTTCAACCCGAAAGCCGGACTGTCCTGGCAAATCGACCGCAACCACCGCCTATACGGTTCGTTCAGCGTAGCCCATAAAGAACCTACGCGCAACAACTACACCGACGGCTACTTCACCGAACATCCCAAGGCTGAGCGTTTGTTCGACTACGAACTGGGATATACCTTCGCCAACTCATGGCTCCATGCGGGTGCCAACTTCTACTATATGGACTATAAAGACCAGCTGGTACTGACGGGAGAGCTGAACGAGATAGGCGAAGCCATGGCCAGCAACGTGCCCGACAGCTACCGTACGGGTATTGAACTGATGGCTGGCATCAAACTGGACTGCGGCTTCCAATGGGACATCAATGCCACACTCAGCAAGAACCGTGTGCAGAACTTTACCGAGACACTTTTTGAAAACGAGGAGGCTGGGTCGGAAGCATGGGTCATCAAACACGGGGATACCCCCATCGCATTCTCTCCCGACTTCATACTGAACAACCGCTTCGGCTATACGTTCAAGGGATTCGAGGCCTCGTTACAGTCACAATATATCAGCAAGCAATACATGAGTAACGCCAAGCAAGAGGAGTGCACACTGGATGCTTATTTCGTAAGCAACCTAAATCTTTCCTATACCTTCAAGTTGCCTAAAGTAAAGTCGGTAACCATAGGGTGCACCATCTACAATCTGTTCAATGAAGAATACGAAAACAACGGATACGCAGGCAGCGGATACTATCACGACGACAACGGAGGAAAAGTCCGTTACAACTATGCCGGCTACGCTGCCCAGGCGGGAACGAATGTATTGGGACATATAGCAATCAATTTCTGATGGAACATACTCTTGAGATTATAGGCACTGTGGTCGGGATTCTCTATCTCTGGTTGGAGTACCGGGCAAGCATTTATCTTTGGATAGCGGGCATCATTATGCCTGCCGTCTATATTTTTGTCTACTATGATGCGGGGTTGTATGCAGATTTCGGCATCAACATCTATTATCTGGGTGCTGCCATCTACGGCTGGATGATGTGGAAGTACGGAGCATTTCTGCGCCGGACTATCTTGCGGCGGAAAGGTGCAGGACAGAAAGGAGAGGACACAAGAACAGAAGAACAAAAACTGGAACTTCCTATCACCCATATGCCGGCGCGCTATCGGCTGCCACTTACTGCCGTATTCATCGCCGCTCTGCTTGGCATTGCCTGGATATTGATAAACTTCACGGACAGCAATGTGCCCTGGCTGGACTCCTTCACCACCGCACTGAGCATAGCCGGCATGTGGATGCTGGCACGGAAATATGTAGAGCAATGGTGGGCATGGATTGCGGTAGATGCCGTTAGCGCCGGACTGTACATCTACAAAGGACTTGATTTTACAGCCGGACTATATGCCCTTTACACAATTATAGCTATCTTTGGCTACTTCAAATGGAGGAAAATGATGAACAAGGATGAAGGATTAGAGATTAGGGATTAAGAAAGACATGAAAGACGAACTATCAACGAGCAACGAGCAATTATTAACTATTGATGCCGTAGTTTTGGCAAATGGGGAATATCCTGCAAGTCCCCTACCTTTAAAGATATTGGCGGAAGCGCCTTATGTGGTTTGTTGCGACGGTGGAGCGGACGAATACATCCGCCGGGGCCATACTCCCGACGTAATCATCGGCGACGGTGACTCCCTCAGTGATGAAAACCGCCGGAAGTTCGGACATATCCTACACCGTATCAGCGACCAGGAGACCAACGACCAGACTAAAGCCGTCAACTTCCTGCTGGCGAAAGGCAAACGCCGTATCGCCATCATCGGTGCCACGGGCAAACGTGAAGACCATACACTGGGAAATATCAGCCTGCTCATCGACTATCTCCGTGCCGGAGCCGATGTACGTACCTATACCGATTACGGCATCTTCATCCCCTGCCGGAGTACCCGCACCTTCCCAAGCCATCCCGGACAGCAAGTATCCATCATCAACTTCACTGCACACGGTCTGCATGGCAAAGGACTGGTCTATCCCCTCAGCGATTTCACCAACTGGTGGCAAGGCACACTCAACGAATGCACCAGTACAGAATTCACCATCGAAGCGGAAGGGGAATACCTGGTATTCGTCACTACTTCTTCGCTTCCGCCACTTCAACAAAGTACACGCTGATACAAATCATGGCAATGGCAGCGGCTTGCGTCCAACTGAAACGGTCTTGCCCCAAGGTGAGGGAAACAACGGTAGTCACCACCAGTATCAGATAGCTGTACATGGCTACAACCGTCGTCTTGAGATACTTCAAGCCCACCGGAACCAGAAAGTAACTGAGGTAAGTAGGGAAAACCAGCACAAACGCCAACACCGCCCACGGCACCCAGTGCCACTTCCCATGCAAGGCATCCGTAAGCAAGGGTGCATCCCAGCCTATAATGGACGACACAATCAATCCCGTTACTGCCGCACCGCCAAAGATGTACTTCATCATCGTCACTACCCCGACCTCTTCCAGCAGTTTCTTGCTCACAATCAGGTAAACGGCAAAGACCAGCGAGCTCACCATGCAGAGCATGTTGCCCGTAAACGCATCGTGCGCCAGGTCATCACTGCCTTGCGTAAGGATGCACAACAACGCACCGCCAAAACCCAGCGCTATGCCGATTATCTTCATCAGCGTAGCCTTTTCGTGCAGGAAAAAGACAGATATCAGAAAAACCCAAATGGGCTGCATGGAGTTGAAGATGGCACTGGAAACCGGAGTCGTCTTACTGATACCCAGCAGATAGTAGAACATGAACCCGTAGAGTCCGAAAGCTCCCAGACAGAACAGCCCTATCCGCTGCCGCCTTGTGACCGGTGCCTCCTTTACAAACCAGCTTGTTATCCAAAATGCCACGGCAGCAAAGACACAACGCACCGTGACACCCGTCAATGCACCCAGCCACAAAGGGAGCAGAAATTTCAATCCATTCATATTCAACCCCGCCATGACGCGCGATGCAACCATACTGAGATTGGCTTCCAGTTTCTTATCTTTCATCAGCTTCGTATTTTTCCCCTCAAACAATTCATTACTTTGAAATGTTTTAAGGGAAAAGGAGATAACGTTATGGCAAAAGTTAAAGAAGAGCAATCGTCCCAGCAAACAAAGCAAGTCCTCGCATTCTCCACCCGGCTACGCCATGACCTTAAGAAAGCCTGCCGGCAACTGGATGAGGGAGAAGGACAAGAGGATGTCACAATCAGTAAGGAGGTGAAGGCATGGCTAAACAAATAATATGGTCGCCACTTGCCAAAGAAGCTCTGAAGGACTTGCTGATTTCCTCGCAAGAAAGAGATGGCAACAAACGGTGTGGCGGGACTCTGTACACCTTGTTCCAAAATGCATTGTACCGTGTCACGCTGAATCCGTTTATCGGACAGCCCACCGAAGCAGAGAACATACGGTACATCATTCCGCATCCCGACTATACGCTTCTTTACCGGCACAGTCTCCGGAAAATTGAAGTGCTTGTGCTATGGAACAACCATCATAAGTTGGGCAGCATGATAAACATCATCCGGGAAGAACCCGATACAGAATAAAGCAGCCAATCTTGTCAAGAGCAGATTTATGGAAGATTAACGGAACAGACGCATGATCGTCCGTTCATATAGCCGGAACAAACCATGTATCCGTCCCGAACATATCATCCGTTTATCCTCGACACACCATCTGTCAGCGCTGAACATATCATCCGAAAGCTCGGAGCTTTTCATCCGAAACATCCGGACTTTTCGTCAAAAACATCCGAGCTTTTCGTCAAAACCGCCGGGATTTTCCAAGCAAATGCCTGCCATTCCGCTTGCTGAAGTGGAGGATTAAATCTGTAAAGCACCGGTTTAGGAGAGTAAACCCTAAGCTTTGGCTAATGAAGTGACGGAAGAACACAACAAAAAAGGAGAAGCGACGCCTCTCCTTTTATGCTAATTTAAAATTGAATCTGAACTAAGATTGCAGTTACAAAGATACAACATCCGAAAGACAATGTCAAGCAATCCGGTGTTTTTCTTTACTGACGTCCCATTCTTTATACATGCATCAGATATTGCTTGAAGTCTGCAAAGTCCTTCGACATTGGCAGGCTCTTCTTCTCGCCGCGCATAAAGGCCTGAAGCTTGGCAGGTATTTCTACGGCTTCACCGATAATCTTCTCCACTGTATCCTTGAACTTCGCCGGATGGGCCGTTTCCAGGAATACGCCCGTTTCGCTGGGTTTCAGTCCTTCGGCCAGGGCCCGGAAGCCGCAGGCTCCGTGCGGGTCGAGTAGGTAATGGTCTTTCTTCCACACTTCCCGCATAGTTTCGGCAATCTGCTCGTCGGTATAAGTGGCACCGCTGATTTCGGCAGAGATGGCGGCATGGCTGCCTCCGTAAAGGTCGAGTACGCGGGCAAAGTTGCTCGGGTCGCCCACATCCATCGCGTTAGCAATGGTAGCGATACTGGGACGCGGTGTACAAACACCCGTCTGCAAATATTGGAAGAAGATATCATTGCGGTTGTTGGAAGCGATAAAGCGTTCCACGGGTAGTCCCATACGCTTGCCGAAGAGGCCGGCAGTGATATTGCCGAAGTTACCACTGGGTACACAAATGACGGCATTGTCTCCCTTACCGGCACGCTTCAGTTGAGCATAGGCATAAAAGTAATAGAATGCCTGCGGCAAGAAACGCGCCACGTTGATGGAATTGGCGCTGGTCAGTTGCAGGTGCTCGTTGAGTTCCCCGTCCATAAAAGCGGATTTAACCAGAGCCTGGCAATCGTCGAACGTGCCATCGACCTCAATGGCCGTGATATTCTGCCCTAAGGTAGTAAACTGTTTCTCCTGGATTTCACTGACTTTTCCCTTCGGGTAGAGCACATAGACGTGTATGCCTTCCACACCGAGGAAACCATTGGCAACAGCACTCCCCGTATCACCGGAAGTAGCAACGAGAACATTGACTTGCTTCTTGCCCTCTTTCTTGATAAAGTATCCCAGCAAACGCGCCATGAAGCGACCGCCCACATCCTTAAAGGCAAGCGTCGGACCATGGAACAGCTCAAGCGAATAAATATTCTCCGTCACCCGGACCAGAGGGACATCGAAACTGAGTGTGTCATAAACAATCTGTTTCAGCGTATCGGCAGGAACATCCTCGCCAAAGAAAGCATCTGCCACGCGATAGGCTATCTCCTGAAAGCTGAGTGTATCGATGCTATCGTAAAACTCTTGTGGCAGAGTTTTGATTGTAAAGGGCATGAAAAGCCCCTTGTCTGCGGCAAGCCCCTTTACCACGGCCTCTTCAAGAGTGGCTTCGGGGGCTTGTTTGTTGGTGCTATAATATTTCATTGCGGTATTTTTTTATTCACCACAGAGTCTCACAGAATTCTCTATAAATAAAACCCCGTGAAACTCTGTGTTACTCTGTGGTGGAACTCATAAATTCATTAATAAACTCGTCTTCTTTCATCAGTCCGTAACTGCCTTCGCAGGCTGCCACTTCATCAAATGTCCGTACTTCGTCAGCCTCGATACCCGGATGCCAAATGAGGAACGGGATAGGTTCGGCCGTATGCGTACGGAGTTCGCAGGGAGTGGGATGGTCGGGCAATACGGAGATAGCAACGGGTTCCTCCCAATCCTTCACAGCCTCGTAGATAGGACCTACGGCACGGCTGTCCAGATTCTCAATCGTCATAATCTTCAAGGGGACGTTTCCTTCATGACCGGCCTCATCACTGGCCTCGATATGCAGGTAGACAAAATCATCCGTCCGCAATGCATCAAGGGCGGCAGCCACCTTATTCTCATAGTTGGTATCATAAAGCCCCGTCGCACCTTCTACGGTGATGCGCCGCAATCCGGCATAGTAGCCGATGCCGTTAATCAAATCCACGGCAGAAATCACAGCACCACGCTTCACCTGCGGGAACTTGTCTGAAAGGCGCTCCATCTGCGGACGATAACCGGGACTCCACGGCCAGATGCTATTGGCAGGGTCCTTACCCTCGGCCTTCCGCTTCATGTTGACCGGATGGTTTTCCAGCAACACTTGCGAACGGAGAATCAAATCATTAATCAAATCGGCAGTCTGCTTCGGAGTAAGCTCTGCACCGCCTTCGGGGACCGAAATATTCTCCGTACCCTCCATCGGCTTCACCATCAACGGACGGAAAGGCCTCAAAGGGACATCGTGGGGCGGCGTACAGTCAATGCGCTTGTCCCCTCCTTTTATTACCAGCAGATGGCGGTATTGCACGCCCGTATGGAAATGCACGCGGTCATCACCCAAATGCTCCTGAAGGTATTTTACCAACACATCCGCTTCCTCTGTAGTAATGTGCCCGGCAGAATGATTCTTGATATTGTCTCCCTCGATGCAGATAATGTTGCAGCGCATCGCCATCTCACCCGGCTGCAAGTCCACACCGATACTCGCCGCCTCCAATGGACCGCGGCCTTCGTACACCTTCGGCAGGTTATAGCCCAGAACGGACATATTCGCCACCTCACTGCCGGGATGAAATCCCTCGGCCACCGTCACCAGCCTTCCCACACGTCCCATGCGTGCCAGCTTGTCCATATAGGGAGTTGTAGCCGCCTGCAGCAAGGTTTTGCCTCCCAGAGCCTTCACGGGCCAGTCGGCCATACCATCACCCAATATAATGATGTGTTTCATCTTTCTATATTACGATTTGGATTAAACGTTTGCAATGCTCATAATATCCGCAAATACCCCCGCAGCCGTTACACCCGCACCGGCTCCGTAGCCTTGTATCATCATCGGATATTCCTTATAGCGTGCCGTGGTCAGCAGGATGATGTTATTGCTGCCTTCCAGCCCGTAGAACGGATGGTTGGCGCCGACTTCCTGCAAACCGACAGATGCTTTGCCATTTTCCAGTTTGGCTACGAAACGCCAATGCTTGTTCTCGGCTTCCAACACCTTGCGGCGGGCTTCGAAATCGGCATCGAGGCTCGGCACTTTCTTCCAGAAGTCATCCAGGGAGCCTTCAAAGAAGTCATCGGGCACAAAGAGGTTCTTCTCAACATCGCTCTGTTCCAAACAGTAACCGGCCTCGCGTGCCAGAATCACCAGTTTGCGGATAACATCCTTTCCGCTGAGGTCGATACGCGGATCGGGCTCGGAGTAACGTTCCTCCTGCGCCATCTTAATGGTCTTGCTGAAAGGAATGTCGGCACTGATTTTATTGAAGATATAGTTCAACGTACCGCTCAGCACGGCTTCAATCTTCAATATCTTATCACCGCTATGGATAAGGTCGTTAATGGTATTGATGATGGGGAGTCCGGCGCCTACATTGGTTTCAAACAAGTACTTCACACCGCGTTGGCGGGCAATCTGTTTCAGTTCACGGTAGTTCTCGTATTCGGAAGAAGCAGCAATCTTGTTAGCAGCCACTACCGAAACATTGTGCAGCAGCAAGTCCTTGTAAAGGGAAGCCACGCCTGCACTTGCCGTACAGTCCACAAAGACAGAGTTAAAGATGTTCATACCGATAATCTCATTACGCAGCGTTTCCAGAGAGCTGTCCTTTCCCTTCTCCTGCAGTTCTTCACGAAAACGTCCCAAATCGAAACCTTCGCGGCTGAACATGGCTTTGTTTGCATCGGCAATGCCCACTACATTCAGCTGCAGGCCGTTCTCCTGCATCAGCTTCTGGCGCTGGCTGTGGATTTGCTCTATCAAGCTGCCGCCTACGGTTCCTATGCCGCAGATAAAAAGATTCAGTACCTGATATTCCGACAAGAAGAAAGAATCATGGATGACATTCAGCGATTTGCGCAATGATTTGCTGTCCACTACAAACGAGATGTTGGTTTCCGAAGCACCCTGCGCACAAGCAATCACATTGATACCGTTACGCCCCAACGTACCGAACAGCTTTCCGGCAATACCCGGTGTATGCTTCATGTTCTCGCCTACGATGGCCACGGTAGCCAGGTTCTTTTCTGCCTGAATAGGAGAAATCTCTCCCATCTCTATCTCTTTGGCAAACTCCTCGTTCAGCACCTCGCAAGCCAGGTCGGCATCCGCATTGCGCACACCGATAGACGTTGAATTCTCCGAAGAAGCCTGGGACACAAGGAATACACTGATGCCATTTTTTGCCAGCGCCTTGAAGATACGGTAGTTCACACCGATGACACCTACCATACCAAGGCCTTGCACTGTAATCAGGCTCGTATCATTGATGGATGAAATACCCTTGATGGCCTTGCTTTGCGGGTCGGAAACCTCTCGCTTGATGACAGTTCCCACACCCTCCGGATTGAAGGTATTCTTCACCAGAATGGGGATATTCTTGTGGCAAACCGGATAGATTGTAGGCGGATAGACCACTTTCGCACCGAAGTTACAAAGCTCCGTAGCTTCCACATAGCTCAATTCATTGATAGTGTATGCCCTGGAAATCACACGCGGGTCAGCTGTCATGAATCCGTCTACATCCGTCCAGATTTCCAGACTGTCGGCATCCAGTGCAGCAGCAATGATTGCCGCCGTATAGTCAGAGCCACCTCTACCCAGGTTCGTTACCTCTCCCGTCATTTTGTCTGTGGAGATAAAACCCGGAACCAATACGCGTTTGGGCAGGCTGCTGAATGTCTCGCGCACCAACGAATTTGTCAGCTCCGTATCCAGCACATGCTTGGAATGCTTCTTTTCCGTCTTGATAAACTTGCGTGAGTCAAACCACTCCGCTCCCGTCAACTGGGCAACGATGATAGATGAAAGACGTTCGCCATAGCTCACAATCGTATCGGACGTCTTCTGCGAAAGGTCCTTTATCAGATAAATGCCCTGAAAGATGTCCTTCAGCTCGTTGAGCAGCTCACCAATCTGGCGTTGCAAGGCAACCTGCACCTCGCCTGCCGGAATCACTTCCTTAATCATTTCCACATGACGGTAGACAATCTCCCGGAACTCATTCTCGTAAGAAGCATCACCGGCTGCCGCCATTCTAGAGGTGTTTATCAACTTGTCCGTGATGCCGCCCAATGCGGACACCACCACGATAACCGGTTCATCGACTGCTTCTACAATTCTCTTGACGCTCAAAATACTGTTCACGGAACCTACGGACGTTCCGCCGAATTTCATTACTTTCATTTCTCTTTATATTGTTGAGATGGTTGATACAATGTGTCGGAAACAAGCTGCTACGGCTTGCATTGACTTTAATTAAATGGAAAAACTGCTTGAAAATGGTGTAACACGTAGAAACACAAAATACTATCCCTAACCCCTAAGGGTCATGGTCCACATGGATGTGACTGTATGTTGATAGTACTTGTTCATAGTCTCTTGTTTCTATCATTTATGATAAGTGTTGCAAAAGTAACAATAAAAACATTCAATCTATCACTTTTTGCGACTTTTTTGCGATAAAAATACAGAAAGCCTCTAAAAAGGCAAGAAATATGCACAACTTACGGCTTACACTTTCACACTTTCCATACCTTTTTTCTGTATATCCGTTTATTCTTTTCTAACATTTTGCTATCACTCTCAATATATATCATTATATTTGCATGGAAAACATGAAAGAAAAGTGCGCATGAACCCAGAAAATACTTCCGTTTTGCTAATATACACCGGTGGAACTATCGGAATGATAGAGAATGCAGAAACCGGCGCCCTGGAAAGCTTCAACTTCGAGCAGTTGCAGAAACATGTTCCCGAACTTCAGAGATTTGCGTTCCGTATCGACACTTATCAATTCGACCCGCCCATGGATTCCTCGGACATGGACCCCGATGCCTGGCGCAAACTGGTACGCATCATCAGCAACAACTACAACCAATATACAGGCTTCGTCATCCTGCATGGCACAGACACCATGGCCTACACAGCTTCTGCACTCAGCTTCATGCTTGAAGGGCTGAACAAGCCCGTCATCCTAACCGGCTCGCAACTGCCCATTGGCGTGCTCCGCACAGACGGCAAGGAAAACCTGCTGACCAGCATCGAAATAGCCACCGACCGCCACTCCAACGGACAGCCCATCGTACCCGAAGTCTGCATCTTCTTCGAAAACCACCTGATGCGCGGCAACCGTACCACCAAAATGAACGCGGAGAACTTCAATGCTTTCCGTTCCTTCAATTATCCGGTACTCGCTTCCGCCGGTATACATATTAAATATAATAATGTGCAAATTCATACGCACGGCACTCCCCACGAACTGGAGCCTCATTATCTGCTTGATACCAACATCGCCATACTGAAGCTTTTTCCAGGTATTCAGGAAAATGTCGTGGCAGCCATACTTGCCACTAAAGGACTGAAGGCCGTAGTCCTCGAAACCTACGGTTCCGGCAACGCTCCCCGAAAGGAATGGTTTCTACGCCACCTGCATGATGCCTGCGAACAAGGCATCATCATTGTCAACGTCACCCAATGCAGTGCCGGCACTGTTGAAATGGAGCGCTATGAAACCGGTTACCAACTGATGCAGGCAGGAGTTGTCTGCGGATATGACAGCACAACGGAATCTGCCGTAACCAAGCTGATGTTCCTTCTGGGGCACGATTATCCACCTGCCGAAATACGCGAACTGATGGGACGACCGCTGGCAGGGGAAATTACCGTGTGAAGCACAACTATCACTGCACCGGGGTCAATTCTCCCGTCACAGAATCTATTATGAAACCGCTGACATTGATATCATTCGGTATCAGCGGATGATTGATAATAGCTTCCACCGTACCCTTTACCGATTTCTCCGTATCTTCGAATCCATACAGCCAAGACTCGAAATCCACTCCGCAGAAACGAATCATATCAATCGTCTCCTGCTTGATGCCCCGGGCCTTCATATGCTCTATCATCTGGGCGCTGCTCATGTGGCACGCACCGCAATCGGAGTGGGCAATAACCATCACTTCCGTCACGCCCAACTCGTAAATGGCCACCATCAGGCTACGAATGACACTACCGAACGGATGTGAAATGATTCCACCCGCATTCTTTATCATCTTCACATCGCCGTTCTTGATGCCCAAGGCTGCCGGCAGTAAAGCGGTCAAACGGGTATCCATACAAGAGAGGATGGCAATCTTCTTATCCGGGTATTTATTCGTGATGTATTTCTCATACCCCTTCTCGGCTACAAAACGCTTGTTGTATGCAAGAATATCTTCTATCATGGCTTTTATAACATGTTATTGTTTTCTACTCACAAAAATAAAAAAACTCTATGGGAGTCTGCAAGCCCTGCATCGAAAAATTGTACCTTTGGGCAATCATTTTAGAAGAGAATGCACAACTATGGCTAAAGAGAAGACGGTTTATGTATGCAGCAACTGCGGACAAGACTCTCCCAAATGGGTAGGCAAGTGTCCGTCGTGCGGAATGTGGAACACGTATGTGGAAGAGGTGGTACGGAAAGAAGTGGTGAACAAACGTCCCGTATCGGGTATAGAGACCGCCAAAGCCAAACCCGTAACCCTCCATGAAATTGTAGCCGATGACGAACCGCGCATCGATCTCCATGATGCCGAACTGAACCGGGTACTGGGTGGCGGTCTGGTACAAGGTTCTCTTGTATTAATTGGCGGCGAACCGGGTATCGGGAAATCCACCCTGGTGCTACAAACCGTACTCCGTATACCGGAGAAACGTATCCTCTACGTCTCCGGCGAAGAAAGTACCCGTCAGTTGAAACTGCGTGCCGACCGTTTGACAAGTGCTTCCAGTGATTGCCTCATCGTGTGCGAAACTTCCCTGGAACAGATTTACGTCCATATCAAGAACATCCGCCCGGACATCGTCATCATCGACTCCATACAGACGATTTCTACCGAAACCCTTGAATCGTCGCCGGGGAGTATTGCCCAGGTACGGGAATGTTCCGCCTCCATCCTGCGCTTTGCCAAGGAAACGCATACGGCGGTCATCCTTATCGGGCATATCAATAAGGAAGGAAGCATAGCCGGCCCCAAGGTACTGGAACATATCGTGGATACCGTACTCCAGTTCGAGGGCGACCAGCACTACATGTACCGCATCCTGCGCAGCATCAAGAACCGCTTCGGAAGCACTGCCGAACTGGGTATTTACGAAATGCGGCAAGATGGATTACGGCAGGTGAGCAACCCATCCGAACTACTGCTGAGCCAGGACCATGAAGGTATGAGCGGCATAGCCATCGCCTCCGCGATAGAAGGCATCAGACCGTTCCTCATCGAAACGCAGGCATTGGTCAGCAGTGCCGTATATGGTAACCCACAACGCTCTGCCACAGGGTTCGACATCCGCCGCATGAATATGCTGCTGGCCGTATTGGAAAAACGTGTAGGCTTCAAGCTGGCACAGAAAGACGTCTTTCTCAACATTGCCGGCGGATTGAAAGTGAACGACCCGGCAATAGACCTTGCCGTCATCAGCTCTATCCTCTCCAGCAACATGGACACGGCCATAGAGCCGGAGGTGTGCATGGCGGGAGAAACAGGTCTGTCAGGTGAAATCCGCCCAGTGAACCGCATAGAGCAGCGCATCGGAGAAGCAGAGAAACTTGGATTCAAGCGATTCATACTTCCCAAGTATAATATGCAAGGACTGAACACGAAGAAGATTAAAATGGAATTGATACCGGTACGGAAGGTGGAAGAAGCATTCCGTGCCCTATTCGGATAATCATTATGATACAAGAATACCAACTGCGCGTATTGCCCGAAGTAGCGGCAAACGAGCAACGCCTGAAAGAGTACTTAGTACATGAGAAAGGACTGAATGCACGGGAGATAACAGCAACGCGCATCTTGAAGCGCAGTATCGATGCCCGCCAACGGACAATCTATATCAACCTCAACGTACGGGCATATCTGAACGAAATGCCGAAAGAGGACGAATATCAACATACCTTATATAATAATGTAGAAGGAAAGCCCCAAGTAGTAGTGGTAGGCGCCGGTCCCGGAGGACTCTTCGCCGCCCTGCGACTGATAGAGCTCGGTCTGCGCCCCGTCATTGTGGAGCGTGGAAAGGACGTACGGGAACGCAAGAAAGACTTGGCGCAAATCAGCCGCCAGCAACTCGTCAACCCGGAGTCCAATTACAGCTTCGGAGAGGGAGGTGCCGGAGCTTACTCGGATGGCAAGCTGTACACACGCAGTAAGAAGCGTGGCAATGTAGACAAGATTCTGAACGTCTTCTGCCAACATGGAGCCTCCACTTCCATTCTGGTAGATGCACATCCGCACATAGGTACGGACAAACTGCCGCGTGTCATCGAAAACATGCGGAACACTATCATCCAGTGTGGTGGCGAAGTCCACTTCGAAACACGCATGGACGCCCTGCTCATAGAGAAGGATGAAGTCAAAGGCATTGAAGCAAATACCGGCAAGACTTTCCTCGGCCCGGTGATACTTGCCACCGGTCACTCCGCCCGGGACGTATACCGCTGGCTTGCCGCCAACAATATAGAGATTGAAGCTAAAGGCATTGCCGTAGGCGTACGACTGGAACACCCTGCCACCTTGATAGACCAAATACAATATCACAACCGGAACGGACGGGGAAAATATCTGCCTGCCGCCGAATATAGTTTTGTAAACCAGGTGGACGGACGAGGAGTATATAGCTTTTGCATGTGTCCCGGCGGCTTCGTTGTGCCCGCCGCCAGCGGTCCCGAGCAGATTGTAGTCAACGGGATGAGTCCCAGCAACCGCGGTTCCCGTTGGAGCAATTCGGGAATGGTGGTAGAGCTACGCCCGGAAGACATAGAGCAATTTACTATTGACAATCTACAATTTACAATTTCTATGCAGCACGACAGCACGACTAATTGTCAATTGCCAACCGTCAACTCCCAATTAAGCATGATGTATTTTCAAGAGTATCTGGAGCGCCTCTGCTGGCAACAAGGCAATATGAAGCAGACAGCACCGGCACAGAGAATGGCAGACTTCACTAAGAAAAAACTGAGTTACGACCTGCCGGAAACTTCGTATGCACCGGGACTGGTTTCCTCACCTCTCCACTTCTGGATGCCCTCTTTCATTGCAGAACGCCTGAGCAAAGGTTTCCAGCTATTCGGGAAATACAGCCGTGGTTTCTTGACGAACGAGGCGACAATGATTGGAGTGGAAACCCGTACTTCGGCGCCGGTACGCATAACAAGAGACAAGGAGACACTGCAACATGTACGCGTAAAAGGATTGTTCCCTTGCGGAGAAGGCGCCGGATATGCCGGAGGCATTGTTTCTGCCGGAATTGACGGCGAACGATGTGCGGAAGCGGCAAAGGCATTCTTTGATTAAGCTATAATATTTACATCCAAATTTTGATTTTTCACTTTTTCTCGTTTAATTTGTAAACTATTATCACATATATGTTGTTATATTGTATTTATTATGAGGTTCATCATAAACATTGTATGCTTTCTATTCCTTTTGCCTCTCATAGCTACGGCGCAAACATATAAATACATAGGGGTGGAAAACGGATTGAGCAACCGCAGAATCTTCGACATTCAAAAGGATTCGGTAGGTTATATGTGGTTCCTCACCAACGAAGGCATAGACCGGTACAATGGAAAAGACATCAAGCATTATAAATTAATAGAAGAAAACAAAGAGTCAAGTTTCCCCATCCATCTCGGTTGGCTGTATTTTGAAGAGAAAGGGAAATTATGGGTCATAGGTAAAGCCGGTCGTATTTTTCAATACAACCAAGAACACGATGTGTTCAACAGAGTATATAAACTGCCCAAGACACCGGTCAATATCAGCTACGGCTATATGGACTGCAATCACAGGATTTGGCTCTGCAGCAGATACAGCATCGCTCTCTACGACACACAAACCGGAGAGGTCCATCAAATGTCCAATGAACTGAAAAGCAGCATTACAAGTATCGAACAAGTGGACAATAACCACTTCTTCATGGGTACCGACAAGGGATTGCGATATGTCAAACTCGAAAATGAGACATTGCAGATTGTCCCTCTTGAACCTCTTGACAAAATCCAGGCCCAAATCAGTTCACTCTATTTCCACCAAGAATCACAAAGACTTTTCATCGGTACTTTTGAAAAAGGAGTCTTTGCCTACGACATACGGCAACAACGGATTATACACTCCAATACGGATTTGAGCGATGTAAACATTGCCCGAATCAAACCTCTGAACCAGACAGAGCTATTGATAGCGACAGAAGGTATGGGTATACACAAAATCAACATGAACTCGTGTATCTCGGAACCGTACATCGTCTCCAGCTACAAAAGCCACAATGAGATGAACAGTAATAACATCAATGACATTTATATTGATGAAGAAAAGCGGATATGGATAGCCAACTACCCGGAAGGAATTACCATTATAGACAACCGGTACAAAAGCTACAACTGGATAAAGCATTCTATCGGAAACAGACAATCGCTGGTCAACGACCAGGTACACTCTGTCATTGAAGACAGTGACGGAGACCTATGGTTCGGAACAAGTAACGGAATCAGCCTTTATCAATCGAAAACCGGGCAGTGGCATTCATTCCTGAGCTCCTTCGACCATCAACTGAAAAACAAGAATCACATCTTCATTACGCTATGCGAGGTATCACCCGGCATTATTTGGGCAGGAGGATATACTTCGGGAGTATACAAAATAAATAAAAGGACACTCTCGGTAGAATATTTCTCCCCTTACCTGCTCAATCCGGACAACATTCGTCCTGACAAGTATATCCGCGACATTGTAAAAGACTCCAAAGGATATATCTGGTCCGGAGGGTTCTATAATCTGAAGTGCTTCGATTTGTCCCTGAATTCCGTCCGTCTGTATCCCGGAATAAATTCCGTCACCGCCATTACAGAAAAGGACGACGGACACATGTGGATTGGGACAAGTGCCGGACTGTATCTGCTGGACAAAGAGTCGGGTAGATTCCAATATGTCGCCTTGCAGGAAGAGACGACCTACATCAACACACTTTACCAAGCGGAAGACCTCTCTCTATATATAGGAACAAACGGCTCCGGAGTGGTTGTCTACAACGCAAAGGACAGTACGTTCAAGCATTATCACAAGGACAATTGTGCCTTGGTTTCAAACAACATCTACACCATACTCCCCGAGTCGGACGGGCATATCCTGATGAGTACCGAAAACGGAATCAGCTGTTTCCACCCTACGGAGAAGACATTCCACAACTGGACTAAAGAGCAAGGGCTGATGTCCTCCTGCTTCAGTGCCTCTTCCGGAACGCTACGCAAGAACAAGGGTTTTGTCTTTGGCAGCACAGACGGAGCCATCGAGTTTCCCGAAGGAACCCGTTTGCCCAAGTACATCTACTCTCCTATGATACTCAGCGATTTTCAGATACTCTATCAGACAGTCTTTCCCGGCAGTCCGAATTCCCCCTTGAAGGAAAACATCAACCAGACAGACCGGTTAAAGCTGAAATATAACCAGAACACTTTTTCCCTCAGTATTTCATCCATCAATTATGACGCGCCGGACAATGTCACTTTCTACTGGAAGCTGGAAGGCTTTTACGATGACTGGAACCGCCTGGGTGAAGAAGGGCATCTCCGCTTCACCAACCTTGCCTCGGGCGATTACAAACTTTACATACGGGCGGTATCCAAGGAAGAGCCTTATCTTTATTTTGAAGAGCGAAGCATCGACATCAGCATTGCGCGCCCCGTCTGGTTCAGTTTTTGGACCATAGCCTGCTATGTCCTGCTGACAGTACTGATGTCCGTTGTCGGTTTCCGTGTCATGGCACTGAGAAAACAGAAAAAGATATCCGATGAGAAAACCCGTTTCTTTGTCAATACCGCGCATGATATCCGCACGCCATTGACACTGATAAAGGCACCTCTGGAAGAAATGCTTGAAAACAAGACACTGAACGAAGCCGAGACCAACAATATGCACATGGCACTGAGAAATGTCAACTCCCTCCTGCGCATGACTACCAATCTGATAAACTTTGAACGGGCAGAAGTATATTCCCCTCATCTGTACATAGCAGAATATGAATTGAATACTTACATCAAGGAGATATACAACAATTTCCAGACCTATGCCACCATAAAACATATCACTTTCAGATACGAAAGCAATTTCAGCTACATGAATGTATGGTTCGACAAAGAGAAGATGGACTCTATCCTGGAAAATGTCATATCCAATGCTCTGAAGTATACTCCCCAAAATGGCGATATACTCATTTCTGTTTATGACATGAAAAGCTCCTGGAGACTAGAAGTCAAAGATAATGGAATAGGAATTCCCGCCAAAGAACAAAGAAAACTGTTCAAGATGCACTTCCGTGGAACAAATGCCATCAACTCCAAAATAACGGGAAGCGGTATCGGTCTGATGCTGGTGCGGAAGCTGGTAAGCCTGCACAATGGAAAAATATACATTGAGAGCACCGAATGCCAAGGCAGTACTGTCAGAATCATCCTTCCCAAAGAGAAAGAACAGTTCAAGAACTTCACTCTGTCCGTTAAGGATAAGAAGACCTTCTATGAACCGGATGTCCCCACCGTTCCTTTGAAACTTGCCGGAGAACTCCGGACTGAAGACAATGACAAACTGCATCGCATCTTGATTGTAGAAGACAATGACGAGCTGCGCAACTATCTCTTCCAGTCGTTCTCTCCGATTTACAATGTACAAGTATGCAACAACGGCAAGGAAGCGCTGACCATTGTAAAACAATTCTGGCCGGGACTGATTCTTTCCGACATCATGATGCCGGAAATGCGAGGCGACGAATTATGCATCGCCATCAAGAACGATATTGAAACATCCCACATCCCGGTAGTACTGCTGACGGCACTGGGAGATGAAAAGAACATTCTCGAAGGACTCCATATCGGTGCGGACGAATATATTGTAAAACCTTTCAGCATAAACATACTGAAAGCCAGCATTGCCAATCTGCTTGCCAACCGCGCATTGCTGCGCAAGAGATATGCGAATTTGGAAATCAATACAGAAGAAGAGCCCTCCACAACTACCACTTGCTCCAACAGTCTCGACTGGAAATTCATGTCGAATGTAAAGAGACATATCGAGGAGAACATGGATAATCCCGATTTCACAGTGGACGTATTGTGCTCGCTCCTGAATATGAGCCGTACCAGTTTCTACAGTAAACTGAAAGCGCTGACCGGCCAGGCACCGGCAGATTTCGTACGGAATATCCGTTTGAAACATGCTGCCGAGCTATTGAAAGAAGGGAAATATTCCGTGACTGAAGTAGCAGAAAGAACCGGTTTCTGCGATGGGAAATACTTCCGGGAAGTCTTTAAGAAATATTTCAATGTCAGCCCCAGCCAATATGCGAAAGGAGACACTCCCCGCTCCCCAAAAGGAGAGGGAGAATAGTTCTGCATAGGAGAATTTTTCATTTTGCAGCCCCGCACAGACAAACCCTAAAAAATAATCCGTATTTTTGCAGAAACAAAAAAACGAGAATGACTCCTGAAATAGCAATCGTCGACTCCAACACCCTCTCCTGTCTGGGACTGCAGAACTTGCTGGAGGAAATCATCCCGACAGCCATCATCCGCTCTTTCCGTTCCTTTGGCGAACTGATGGATGATACGCCTGACATGTATGTACATTATTTCATCTCTTCACAGATTTACTTCGAGCATACCGCTTTCTTTCTGGAGCGCAAGCCCAAAACCATTGTGCTGGTCAATGGTGAAACCGTCCCCCAACTGTCGGGCATGCCGACGCTAAACATCTATCAGGACGAACAAAATCTGGCAAAAAACATTCTGCAGCTGCGCCAATACGGAAACCAATACAGACAAAACCACGGAAAGCCGGCACCCGCCAGACACTCGGATATGGCAATAAATACAGCCGCCGGGCACGACCTTTCCGCCCGCGAAATAGAAGTGCTGGTGCTGATTACCAAAGGTCTCATCAACAAGGAGATTGCCGACAAACTGAACATCAGCCTGACCACCGTCATCTCACACCGCAAGAATATCACCGAGAAGCTGGGTATCAAGTCCGTGTCCGGGCTGACTATCTATGCCGTGATGCACGGATATGTGGAAGCGGACAGAATATAATCCTACAACCGGATACATCAGAAGCGAAGTCTTTTCAGAAAAACTTCGCCCCAATTAGTGTGCTAATGTGCTAACATCTAATCGTTCCTCCGTGGGGTAAAAATCGTTCCACCATGGTGGAACGATTTTTACCCCACGGAG